>JACCEB010552480.1_pt1 | contig 12856 bp, 10 predicted proteins | sample 7454761 | NCBI WGS metagenome assembly JACCEB01 (sample SAMN15323454, study PRJNA562643) | freshwater metagenome | isolation source: river surface water | place: USA:Blue River Watershed | collected 2017-08-18 | reverse complement strand
CGATTGGCTGAAGGTTTGAATACCAGTACCCTCGGCACTGAGGCCCAGTTGGGTGGCAAATGTTTTGGCACCAAAATCAATGGACAAGGTGCCAGCAGACACAGTAGCGGGCACCATTTCGTTGGCCGCATTGCGGTAGTAAGCCGATGAAGACTTAAGGCCAAAATCTGTTTTGGTGGTGAGGGTGGGCAGCAAATTAATTTGGCTTGGCTCGCGGAACAAGAAGTAATAACCATCGCCCACGGTGACTTCGTTGCCGCGCATGGCTTCTAAGAAGGGCACGGTTAGTTGGTCGTTGGCAATAGGGTCGCGCGCCCAACGACCCCAAATAAGGCGGTTGTTGTTCACTGCGTTGAGCGGATTTTTGGCTTCGGTATCGGATGCCAAGGGTTTGTCTGCTGTTTCGCGCGTTTGGCGGTCGAGTTGAAGCAGCTTGGTATTGTCTGATTGGCCTGGCTTACCCACGTTTTGAAAGCTAGGGTCGGCAGAACCTAGGCGATAGACCAAGGCTTGGCCAAGCATTTCGGCAGTCAGTTCTTTGGCCCGGAGGGTGTTGCACACCCCTAAATTTTCGGCCTTGCAAGCGCTGTCGAAGGGGGCCATCACAATAGCGCCTTGATTAACCGTGACGCGTATGACGTCTTTGGAAACCTGAGTAACAAAATCGGTACCCTTAACGCCAATGGCCACCAAGGGTGTATTGAGGCGAAAGCGCTCTTTGGCGGCTTGGGCGGCAGCGCCCGAAATAGACCTTGCCTCGCCTGCATCTAGGCTAAGGCGCACCACCGAGGCGGCTGGGTCGGCGGGGCTGTACTTGAATTCGTGAATGCGAAACACTGAATTGGGGCGCACGCTAACGCGGGCGCCATCAATGAAGCGAATGTGGACGTGGCCATTGTCGGTGGTGCGAATAACGTCGCCCTCTTGCACAGAACCGCCCTTTTGGGGTTCTGTGGGGCCAGTGGCTCGCTCAATGTTGGCTTTGCCAATAATTAGAGTTAGTTCGCCCACCACCTGGGAGGCATGAGCAACATGGCTGGTTAACAAGAAAGCCAAGGCAACAAAGCAAAAGCTTACAACCGCCCAGACCCGAACCAACGGGCGGGCCGCTAGCGTTTGGGGGAGGGTGAGGGCTTGAAGCTTCATGATTTGACGCAATATAGGGTGGGAGTATAAAAAAGGAAAGCCCCTTCAACATGTGCGCAAGATCACACAACTGGCAAAACAAGACCCACGGCAGGGATGGCCCTTGAGGCTGAATAGCCCCTAAGATACGGGGTTCTGATTATGGCCATTCACCCGTCGCTTTTGCAGCAATTTAGCCTGATGCGTCTGTTTCCAACAGACGTACTGACCAGCCTTGCCGCCTACTCCAGCACGCACGCTTTTTCAAAGCGTGAAGTGGTTTTGTCCAAAGAAAACCCCTCCAGCAGCCTGATGTTTTTATTAGAGGGTAGATTGCAAGCCATTGATTTTACGATGGATGGCCGCGAAGTAGGCCTTCACTTTATTGAAGAAGGCCAGTACTTTGGCGAAATTTCGGTGCTCGATGGCCTGCCCTCCCCCGAAGTGGTCATTGCCAACAAAAAGTCGCAGGTGGTCATGGTGCCCGCGCGCGACATTCGCTCGCACATTTTTGCGTCACCCCAGGCTATTGAAGCCATTACGTCGGGCCTTACGCGGCGCATTCGGGATCAAGCCAATCAGCGCCAAATTTTGGGCATCATCAGTCCATTGCAACGAATTTGCGCCCTGCTGCAAAACCTCACCAAAGAAGGCAAAAACCCGGCACTCATTGCCAACGCACCCACCCACCAAGAAATTGCCATCATGGTCAACCTCACGCGCGAAACCGTAACTCGCGCCTTTCAGGTGCTGCAGTCGCAGGGTGCTTTGGCGCGCGATGGCGACGATTTGAAAGTCGATGCTGCAAAACTAAAACAGCTGGCCGAAAAGTCGGCGGACTAATGATGGCTGGATTTGCTTCTCATTTTTTGAAACACTTTGCATGGCCTTGGAGACATCGCAATTTAATTTGGCAATTTGCGCGCCGTGAAGTGCTGGGTCGCTATCGCGGCTCGGTGTTGGGTATTGGATGGTCCGTGCTAACGCCCATGGTCATGTTGGCGGTTTATACGCTGGTGTTTCGGCACATCTTCAAGGCCAAGTGGCCTGGTGTTGAAGACGGCAATTTGAGCTTTGCCTTGAATTTGTTTGCGGGTTTGTTGGTGTTCAACTGGGCCGCAGAGTTTTTAAGCCGTGCACCCAGACTGATGACGGACCAACCCAACTTGGTAACCAAGGTGGTGTTTCCTCTGCAAGTGCTGCCGTGGTCTGCACTGTTGTCTAGTTTTTTTCATGTGCTGGTATCGTGCTTGGTGTGGTTGGCGGGTTGCGTGCTGTTTGGGCAAGGCATTCATGCCTCTTGGCTGGCTTTGCCTTTGGTGTTCATAGCCCTGGTTCCCACATTGCTTGGATTGGGTTGGACCTTGTCAGCCTTGGGTGTTTACTTTCGCGACCTGGGCGAAATTGTGGGCCTGTTCATGGGCATGTTGTTGTTTTTAACACCCGTGTTTTTCCCGTTGAGTGTGCTGCCCGACTTTTTGCAAGTGTGGGTGGCGCTCAACCCATTGGCCATTCCGATTGAAGCTTTGCGCAGCATCGGCCTGCTTGGTCAGTGGCCACAATTTGCAATGTTGTTGCAATTGTTTGGCGTGGGCTGTGTGTTGGCAATATGCGGCGCATGGTTGTTTGAAAAATCGCGCAAGGGGTTTGCCGATGTCCTCTAATGATCAACCCGTCATTGCATTGCAGGGCGTAGGCAAAACCTACAAACGTTTTGCCAAACCATCAGATCGTTTTTGGCAGGCTGTGTGGCCCAGTGCTTTGGGCAATAGCGATTCAAAAGCCAACGAATTTGTAGCCTTGGCGCCCATGTCCTTGACGGTGCAACGCGGCGAAGCCTTAGGCTTGATTGGCCGCAACGGCGCGGGGAAATCGACGCTGCTGCAAATGGTATGCGGCACCTTAAACCCCAGCAGTGGCAGCGTGGAGGTAAACGGCAAAATTGGTGCACTGCTTGAATTGGGTGCAGGCTTTAACCCCGAATTTACGGGCCGCGAGAATGTTTATTTGGCAGCCGCAGTGATGGGCTTGTCGGGCGCACAAACCGATGCCTTGTACGAAAGTATTGTGGAGTTTTCAGGCATTCGGGCGTTTATAGACCAGCCTGTTAAAACTTATTCCAGCGGCATGTATGTGCGCTTGGCATTCTCCATTGCCACCAGCGCCAACCCCGACATTTTGGTCATTGACGAGGCCCTTAGTGTGGGCGACGGTGCATTTGCCAAAAAGTCTTTCGAACGCATCATGGAACTCAAAGCACAAGGGACCACTGTGCTGTTTTGTTCGCACTCCATGTACCAGGTGGAGTCGTTTTGCGACCGCGCAGTGTGGCTCGATCATGGGCAAGTACAAATGGAAGGACCCGCTTCCAATGTAGTGGCCGCATACACCGACAGCTTGCGTGCTGAAGTTGGTGAGGGTGCCTTGCCTGCATCCAAGTCTATGGCTTCACCTCCTGAAGGGGCTGTTGCAAAAGACATTGGCCATTTAGATTCAAATGCATTGCTAACTGCTGCGACCCATGTGACGAGTGAACCAACAGGGCTTACGCGCATCCTTGGCATTGAGGTGAGTGCAGACGGTGTATCGGGACGCGAATTGCAAGCTGTCAGTTTACAAAGCAATGTGCACATTACCGTGAGGTTTGAATCTGACCCTGCACAGCCCTGCCCCACATTTGCCACGGGCTTTGCCCTGCCCGATGGTCAAATTTTTACCAGTGCTTACACCCTGTTTGATGGCGTGACCATCGAGCGAGATGCTCAAGGGCGAGGACAAGCCACGGTTGTGTTTGAAAAATTGCCACTCATGAAGGGCCGTTTTTCAGTAGGGGCTTATTTGTTTGACGAGCGTGCATTGCATGTGTACGACGTGGCGCTGCAGGCGGCCACAGTGATTGTTACGCAGCCCGGTGTACACCAAGGTTTTGTGCAATTGCCGCACCGTTGGCAATAAGACTTTGCGCTTTTTTTGAGCACAATGCTCTAAAGACTTATTGTGCCTTTTGCTGGGTTTGCGGCGTTTGCAAGGCGCCCAGCAAATCGTAAAACTGCTGCTCTGGCGCGCGCATCACATGGGGGCCAATGCAGTCCAATGCGTTTTGCGTCAGCACTTCTGGGGGGCACGTGCTTGGATCAATGGACGGATACAAAGTGAGCAAATGGCGCTGTGTTTGAGCGTTGTATTCAATGGCTGCAGGCACCACTTGGGCGCCAGTGAGCTGCGCCAATTTGGCCGGTCCCGTTTGCAGGTAAATGGTTTGGCCCATGAATTCAAATTGTTGCTCGGGTTTGTCGGCAGCTGGCTCGCGCACATCCAAGGCCACCGTCAGCACATGGTGTGGCTCCTTAAGCCAACGCACCGAGCCAATAGGGCTTTGGTCGGTGTAGAAAATAACGGGTGCATTGCAGCTTTCGGCAGACCGTTTGTGCACACCTAGCCAAAACTCTTTTTCTTCGGGCGTGCAAAACTCCAAATTGCGCCGAGACGCAATGGAAGTAATTGGGGCGCCGCCACACAAATGGTGCAAAGCGCCGTTCATGAGCAGCCAGCTGCCATGGTGCACAAAGACTACAATCACCGAGCCTTTGGCCAAGGCTTGTGTGTAGTGCTCAGCCCCTTCAATGTCGATGCGTTTTTGAATGTAAGACGCACGGTATAAATAGGTCTCGTCGCACATAAATTGGCGGTAGGCGCCTAAATCGAAAGGCATGGCCAGCGCAGGCGGCTGGTCTGCGTCGGGCAGGGCTAAAGCCACCCCTGTTGCTTTAGCCGGTTGAAGCCAAGAAATTAGCCGTTGCCACATGTTGTAATTCTGAATACCGTGATATTGTTTGTGCAATGATAAAACATCGCTACGCCCACGAAATAGACCCCAACGGTGGCAGTGCTGCTGCCGTTTTGGCGCGCATGGTCGAGCCGGGTCAGCGTGTACTCGAGCTAGGCACAGGACCCGGCACGGTAACGCGCATTTTGCACAGCAAGGGCTGCAAGGTGACGGGTGTAGAGATGGACCCCGAAACCTTGGCCACCTGCGCACCCTTTTGCGAGCGCACTCTGCAAGCCAATCTGGAAGACCCCAACTGGGCCGTCTCTTTGGCTGGCGACAGTTTTGACGCCATCATTTGCGCCGACGTGCTTGAGCACTTGCGCGACCCTCGCCCCCTACTGAACCAATTGCACAGCTTTTTAAAGCCAGGCGGTAGCGTGCTGATGTCCTTGCCCAATGCCTCGCACCTCACCATTGTGGCCAGCCTGTTGGGCGGCAGGTTTCCGTACCAAAAAAACGGCCTGCTAGACAACACGCACCTTAAGTTTTATGGCCGAGAAGACCTTGAATCGTTACTGCGCGAATGTGGTCTGTTGTGGCAGCACTGGCACACTGTTCAAGTTGACCCAGCGCAAGCCGAGCTCAAAACGTATTGGCACCAACTGGATGAAGTCACTCAGTCTTTGCTCAAAAACAAATGTGCAGATGGTGAGGTTTATCAGCACGTGGTTAGAGCGCAGTTGGCTACTGAAGCAGCGCATTTGCAAAAATTGATGAATGAACGCACAGAACTAATTGAAACGAATCGAGTCAGAGTTCTCGAATTGAGTCATCAACTTGCTGCGAAAGAAATTGCATCGCAAGCAGACAGAAATTCAGCCCTAGCGCTTCAACAAGCCATGATTGCAAAGGAACAAAATGTCCAAGCCACTTTGGCTTGGACCGAAGCACAATTGCAAAATCACAAGCAATCGATTCAAGAGTTACAAACTGAAATTGAGGCACTCAAGCAATCCACCTCGTGGCGAATCACTGCGCCGCTGCGCAAGCTACTGCGCAAAATTTCTGACTGATTTTTTAAGCACGATTAGCGCCTAATTCGGCGCCAAACAGACACCCATTTTTTCAAAGGGTGATACAAGTTGCGCAGGCCAGGCGTGTTGAGCACCGTTTGTTTGAGCCATGAGGTTGATACGCCAGCCACTTGGCTTTGACGCGTCATCTCCTCCACAATTTGCTGAATTTCTGGCAGTGTCAATTCCACTTTGAGCAAGTCGTGTTTGGCCTTGGCTTTGGCATAGTAGTCATCCAGAACCGCTTGACGTTGAAGCGCTTTGTCCAGTTGATCGGGCACACGGTACAAAGACGTTACTTTGGGCACCAGTTTGAAATCATTTTTCAAGGAATAGCGTACCCACAAATTCCAGTCTTCTAGGTTTTCCAAATCCAAATCGAAGCCGCCGAATTCTTCGAATAACCTTCTTTGAAACAGCACCGTTTGAATGGGAAAGTAGTTGTGATGCCAAAGCGTGGGCCGGCTAAAAGGCTGGCGGTGTATGAGGCTGTGCATCACGTTGTCATACACCCAAGGTTCTTCGCTGTGCACATGCGTGCGCACCTCGTAACTGAGTGAATACACCGCGCCCAGCTGCGGCTGCTTGAGCCACTCGCTCACCAACACTTCTAGATGATCGGCGTAAAACAAATCGTCATCGTCTAGAAAGCAACACAGCTGACCCGTGGCTGCTTCTAGGGCTTTGTTGCCCGCCACACACCGACCCGATTTGGGCAGGGGCACATAAACCACTTTGGCCAACACACCGCTGCTGCGCAAAGTATCAAGAGCGGCTTTGGCACTTTCTACGCCTTGGCCGCCATCTTCCACCACTACCAATTCAATGGGCCCACCTAGGTGCGCATAAGTTTGGTTGGCAACACTTGCTATGGCCTCTTGCAACTTGCCGGCACGGCCTGGCATGGTGCGCATCAGCACACTGACCAGTGGTGCGCCCTGCTTTGAAGCTTTTGCATGTTCAATGGGCGACTGAGCAGCTACTGGGTATTCGTAAAACGCGCCGTCTCGCGCCATTTCGTAATCCCACATGCGAAATGGAAACTTGGCTTGGCTCTTGCGCCGCGTGCTTAAAAACTTGGGCGCCAACTGCATGAGTTTGAAGCTCTGCGCCAGCAGTTTGCGGCGCATACCTGGAAACAAAGGCCGCATGGCAAATAAGCCCGCAAACATAGCAAAACCTTGAAGCACTTCATGGCGGCGGCCATAGCGGCAACGCAGTAACACATTGGCTAGCGTGCTACCCAAAAATTGTTGCGGCTTAATTTGTGCAGCTTCTTCGTAAGTAAAGTGCCACACCGTGGCATTGGGCACATAGCGCAAGGTGTAGCCTTGGTCTCGTAAGCGGTAAGACAACTCGACATCTTCACCGTACAAAAACAGCATGGGCTCGTAGCCCTTTATAGCTTTGAGCGCTTCGGTTTTGAACAAAACGCAGGCACTAGAACACCACGTCGTTTCTCCAGTTACTGGGTGATAGTCTTTTGGGTGCTCGTAGGGTTTTTGGCGGCACTCCCAAGCCGCAACCTTGGCACCTGCTTGCTCAGGGCTTTGTGCCACATCTTGTTGCGCTGTGCGCAGCAAGGTGGTGAGGGTGTCGTGCTCAAACTCTAGGTCAACATTGGTGACCCAAAAGAAAGAAGTCTGGGCCAAAGCCAGGTTGTAGTTGTGGCCTGCGCCAAAACCAATGTTGGCGCCTTGGTGCAATTGCACGCTGGCAAAGCGTTGACCAATGGCGCCGCCCGTTGTGGCCAACCGCGCTTGCAACGCGGCGTAGGTGCCATCGGTAGACCCGTTGTCGAGCACACACAAGGCAATTTGGTCGCAAGGCAGGTCTTGCTTTAACAAACTCCCAAAAAAGGCCTCGAGCCATTTTTCAGAGTTATAGGTAACGATTGACAGGGTGAGGACAGGGGCGGATTTTGTTGTTGTCTCTTGCATTGGCCGCGTTTATTTCAATTTCTTGAATTATCCGCGAAAGGGCTTGAGCTTGAGGGCTGGCTTTTCAACAAAATGCCAAGACAGGGCGGCCAACACGATGGTGACCGCCAAAGTGCTTAAAAGATATGCAGGGAGAGGCATTTGAGGCCAAAAAGACACCAGCGTTTGTTGCACAGGAAAGGCGTAAATGTAGATGCCATAGGAGTAATCGCGGGCATGCATGCGGCTTAGCCAAGGGTGACGTGCCAAGCCAAAAGCCATCACCACAAAGGGCAAAACCAGCCACGAAGCCATGGCAAACCATTGTGGCTGAATACTTAAGCACAGCCAAACCACCAGTGCTAGCAACACGTTGGACAGGTTAAAGAACCGGGCAGCGTTAAAGCAATACAGGCTGGCACCCACCATGAAATACACCCCGCACAATGGAATTTGGCGCAGATCGGTGCGGTAAACCACCAAGGCTTCGGTAGCGGGCAAGGCCCACCACGCCACCAATGCCATGAATACCAAGGTCACTGCACCTACCAACCATGCGGTGGCGCGCTCAACGGAGGGTGCAAGCTTGAACAAAGTAGCCGCAGCGCTTAGCAAACCCACAAGGGCCAACAAGAGGTACATGAAAAACTCAACTGACAAACTCCACAAAGAGCCATTAACGGCATGGGGCAACTTGTTGTTGGCAAACACACCGGGCAGGTGGTAAGTCATGTACAGCGCTATGTTGGTGAAATAGCCCCGCGTGTGTTCGTTGCGCCAATACGTGCTTGCATCTAGTGTGGTGAGCCATGGTCCCAAAACCAAAACACTCAACACAGTACACACCGCCAAGCCCGGGAAAATTCTGAGCGCGCGTTTGGCTAAAAACCGCAGCACCTGCGGATCGCGAGCCCAGCTTTGCGCCACCAAATAACCGCTGATGGCAAAGAAAATATAGACACCCAATGGCCCCATGGGCACCCACTGCAAAAACAGCGGCTCGGGCAAGCCTAAAAATACAAAGGCGTGGCCATACAACACCAAGCAGGCGGCAAACCAACGCAGCGCCGTGAGGTTGTTGTGGTGATCGGCTGCGGGTGTCACAACAGCGCGTTCAATAGGCGCCATTGCGACCAAACACCACCTTGATGGTTTTGACCAAGATGGCCAGGTCGTACCAAAGCGACCAGTTTTTGACATACCAAGCGTCGAGGTAGACACGGGTTTCGTAGTCAACATCGTTGCGGCCACTGACCTGCCACAAACCCGTCATGCCAGGGCGCACCATGAGGTAGTAGCTTTTTTCGAGGCCGTACTTTTGCAGCTCCTCTTGCACAATGGGGCGAGGACCGACCAAGCTCATTTCGCTTTTGAGCACATTGAACAATTGCGGCAGTTCATCGAGGCTGGTGCGTCGCAAAAAATCGCCCATGCGGCTGATTCGAGGATCGTCTTTAAGCTTGTGTTCTTTGTCCCACTGCGCTTTGAGCTGCGCATTGTGTTGCAGCAAATTTTGCAACAGTTGCTCGGCATTGGGCACCATGGATCGGAATTTGTAGCAATCAAATTTGCGCCCATTTTTGCCAATGCGCTGATGGGCAAACAACACACTACCGCCTTCAAGTTTGAGCAGCAACGCAATGACCAACATGAGCGGCGACAAAAGCACCAGCAACAATGCCGCCACCAGTGTGTCAAACAATCGTTTGGTTAAACGGGCCGGCCAGCGGCGTAGGTTGTTGCGCACGCGCAAAAGTGCCACTTCGTGTGAGAAGAAATGCGACATGTCGGTGCCGTAGAGTGGCACGCCGCGCATGGCAGGAATAACGCTGATGTCGGTGGCGCCCCACTGCGTGAGGGTGCGCAGCCAGTGCTCGCGTTGCTCAGATTGAGAATGTTCTAAGGCAATGACCCACTGAATGCCAGGCTGGTCTGCCAACACTTCTAGTTGATGAAACGTTTGCAGTGTTTGACCCTTGTATTGAAGCCGCGGGCTAGGCTCATCAACATTGACGTATCCAGCAACTTCAAAGCCCATGCGAGGTTCGCTTTCGAGGGCAATGGCGGCTTCAAGGGCGTTTTCACCATGGCCAATGATGATGGTGGGACGAATCCACAAACCCAATTGCTTGAGCATCCAACGAGTGATCACCCGACCCCAAACCACCATGCCCACTGCCAAAATCCAGACCAACAACCACCACAAACGTGACGAGTTCCAGCGGGTAGAAGCCACCAGCGTCATATCGAGTAGGGCCAGGCTGCCCATGAGACGCAAGATATCTCCCAACTCGTCCCAAAAAGGACGGCGATCGCTGTAGTGCTGAAACCGCATGAGGAACAACATCAGCCCCAAAAATACCAAACCACTCCAAGCCAAGTAGCGTTGCATGTCTTGCGTAGAAAACCACACACTGACGTTTTGACTGGGGTCGGCGGCCACATTGATGAGGGTGGCGATAGCAAATGCGATGGCAAAGGCAATGGCATCGCCCAACAAAATGGCAAATTTAGAAACGCGAACCTGAAACAGCGACAGCGTGTTGATCATGCTTGCTGCTGCCAAAAGGATTTGTACATACTGAGGCGGCGGTTGATAAATTTGGGCATTAGCCGGTGGCACTGGCCTAGCTTGTAGCCCAGAAGTTTGAGGCTATTGGTGAAGACCATTTGAAACAAACCGCCCAACAGGCCGGGGCTTGAGCTTAGGGGTGTGGCTTTTGCCTTGCTACCATTTAAAAGCACTTGTAAGTGGGCCCACTGATGGCGCATCAATCGCCAGCCCTCGCCCTCTGCACGTCCAAAGCTTTGCAAGAGCCATGGGTTTTGAGCGTGAAAGACGCCAGTGTCAAACATGCGCTGAAAATCCTGTTGGCCGTTGTATTGGTGTGAATGATAAACGGCTGCGTCGGCTTGGTAGTGCAGGGATTGACCCGATAGCAAGAGCTTGGCGGCAATGTAGGTGTCTTCTCCTAATGGCAGCTTGGCTGGCAAGCCGCCCAGCGCTTGCAGCGCAGACAAACGGTAAGCGCCAAAAGCGTTGGAAAAAAAACAAACTTTGAAGCCCAAACTGTCTTTGTCTTTCAATTGCACCGTACGTGATTGGGCGGGGTAATTAAATTGGCGTGCGTGGGCCTCTAACCAAGAGGCATGGGGCTTGGGCAATTGCCGGCCAAAAGCGGCAGCCACCTCGGGGGTTTGAAAGCTTTGAATCAATTGACCCAGGGCATCGGGCTGAGCCAAGATGGCATCTTGGGTCATGAAGACCACCACTTGAGGATGCTGACGATTGATTTGCAAAGCTTGGTTCAATGCCCATTGGCGCGTTCCGCCATGGTCAAATTGCGCGGAGTTAACGTGCAGTAGGGTAAATTCTGGCGATTCTGCCGCTTCTGCCGCTTCTGCCGCTTGCTGCGTAAGCGCCAAACTGCCATCGGTAGAGCCGGAGTCAACCACGACCACATGGGATGGTTGCCATTGCTGGGCTTTGAGGGCCTGCAACCATTCTGACCAGGCTTGCAGACCTGGGTTGTAGGTGGGTACAAGCAGCCAAAAAGTCGAGGCGTGATCTTTTTCCATTACCTGAGACACCGTGGTTGTCAAAGTGGGGCAATCTATAATTTGCAATCGCTGATTAAAGAAACAACACGCATTGACGCGCCGCCCTTTTCCTGCAATTGCATTTGCCCTGTTTGCGCTAATTTTGGCCGGCGCACCGACAAGCACCAAATTGGGTGGCTTGGCGTGGGTACTGCTGTGCTTAATGGGATTTTGGGCATTTTTTCGGTCGGAACGTATTCAGCGGTCTAACATTGACTTGCATCTCTCTGGCAATGTTGCTTTTTCTGGCCCCTCGCCAGTCGAGGAAGCCGCCAGAATTTGGCTTTTTGCCTGCCTCGCAGCCACAGCTGTTCGGATCATACCGCACGCCTTTTGGCAAGACGATTGGGACCGCCGCCATGCCGAAATACGCTTGGTTTTGGGCGCCATGGCCACCGTGGCTTTGGTCAAATGGCCCCCTTTTTACCGGCTCATGGGCCACCAAAGGCGCAGTTTGGGCGATGCGCTGGCCTTAGCTTGTGCGATTGGCATGGGCGTCACGGCCATTTATGGGCGAGAAACACCCTTGCACGCCATTGCTTGGGCTGTCAGTCTCAGCTTCCTGGTTTGCCTGTTGGCGCCTATGGTGCTTGAACCTCACATTCCGTCATCACGACGAATGCTTTGGGCAATGGCTGCCTTGATGGGGTGCATGGGGGTGGTTTTAAGCCAATCGCGAGGCGTTTATGGCTTGCTCATTTGGATGGCGTTGGCTTGCTATGTGGCAGCATCCAATCGCACCTTGTTGCAAATGTCGACCTTTAGTTTGCGTACTTGGTTGGCCTTGGGCTTGGTGTTTGGCAGTTTCATTTGGGTGCTGTCGGCCCAGCCTGCTTGGCTGACCGCCGTTTTCCAACGCTTGGCCGAGGTCTGGGTAGAAGCCTCCATGTCGCAAAGCAACCCCAGCGAAGCGGCCAACACCTCGGTGGGCTCGCGCTTGTTTTTATGGAGCAAGGCGCTAGATGCGATTGAGGCACAACCCTGGTTTGGCTACGGCAAAGAAAACAGCATTGCCATGATCAAGCAGTGGGGCCTCGAAATTAATTCTGAGCAGGTGCAAAAGCTGGGGCACTTGCACCACGAGTTTTTAGACGCGTGGGTCAGTCATGGGCTGATGGGCATCATCAGTTTGTTGGTGCTGGCCACGGGCATGGGCTTGGTGGTGCGCAAGTTGTGGGTGCCGCATCCGCGTGCGGCGAAAGGCATCTTGGGCATTTTGTTCATGCACCTGACAGCGGGTTTGTCGAACACCAACATGGTCCATAACTACTATGGCGCCATGTTGTCACTCAGTATTTCACTGGCGCTGGTGATGGCGGCCAGCGAAGAGACGCCGCACTAAATTCACTTCAACAAGCGCTGCACCTTGG
>JACCEB010242068.1_pt1 | contig 12860 bp, 4 predicted proteins | sample 7454761 | NCBI WGS metagenome assembly JACCEB01 (sample SAMN15323454, study PRJNA562643) | freshwater metagenome | isolation source: river surface water | place: USA:Blue River Watershed | collected 2017-08-18 | reverse complement strand
TTTCCTGTATTATTATCAACTAATATTTTATGCGTAGCAGCCATTCTGTTCTCTCATTAATATGTAATCTTGACCATTCCTGGGCCGCCTCGGCCTGGATTGTTAGGGTTGCATTCACATCCACTATGTCCTCCTGATCCGGCACCACCACCACCGGGGATGCGGCCATGAAAATTATGTTCTCCTGGTGCTGCACAGCATCCTGAGTTATTATTATATCCACCAAAGCCGTTATAGCCGCCTGCGCCACCGCCGGGCCCTCCGGCGCCACCTGCTTTTACAATAATGTTATAAGGGTTATCGTCACCGTATCTTGTAATAGTTGGTGTAAATCCTTTAGCTACAACATCACCACCGTAGCCGCAGCCGGGAGTAATTGAATAATAATTACATCCGCAATGATCATAGCAGTTAGCAGCAAAATCACTTCTGCCCCCAGTACCGCCTGTAGCGCAAAAGTTTGTTAAATTATAACCTGTAATATAAGTTGTGCCGCCGGAACAGCCGTTGCAACAAATTCCGCAAAGAGATCCAAACCCATTACTTGCAACTCCTGCACGACCAACAGTAATATTGTATTGACATCCGGCAGTTGTGTCAATTGTTACTTTAGAGTAGCCGGCGCCGCTGCCGCCTTGCCCTCTCGAGCAACAATTACAGTTAGTGCCTTTATTGCCACCGCCGCCGCCGCCGCCCCAAATTTCAAATGTTACACGACAAGATCCTGATGGAACTGTCCATGTACATGTTATATCGGCAGTATTTGTGCATGTGCTATCGTAAATTATTCGTACACCAGCCATTTATAAAGTCCTTTTTGTTATTTATCTAAAAAATTATGCATCGTCAACTATGAAAGCAACTACGTTAACTCCGCTAGAGGCAGCATAAGCACCAATCTGTTGTCCGTTTCCAATTACAATGCCTGTTCTTTCTAGTTCAGAGCCGCCAGCAAGTGGGACGTCATATTCAATAAAATCTGCGTTTGCTGGTGATGTAGCCGCACTTGAAATATTCAATCTAATCCTAATTGGTGATGCGGTAGTATTAGTAAAGTTTACAGCAACAGTTTGATATCGTCCTGAAGAAGGACCTGTTGTGATTGCAGTATATGTAGCTGCTCCTAAGTTGTATTTAAATGCACCTGTATTTGCGTTTGCTGGTGTATCTTCTAGTCCATAAGTAACCACACTAACGCCTGCAATTGAAGAATTACAAGATAATGTTTGACCATTTTGTAATACAATACCTGTTCTTTCAAAAACACCGTTTACAGTAATAGCAGTTTGGTATTCTATATAATCACCAGCAGCAGGTGTTGTACCACCGTTATTTACAACAGCCAACGAAAAATTTCCAGTGCTTCCTGTTCTATTAGCCAAAGAAAAAGTTAACATTTGAACTTTTCCGCTAGGCGGAGTTGCTGCCACGGTTGTCCATGTGTTTGCCGATATGTCAACTCTTGAATTAATACCAATTGCCATAATTTATTGTCCTTTTAATTACATTCCACCGTAGAAGAATCCAAAACCACTAATTTTTTTAGCAGCAGCATCAACATACGTTTTGTTAGCTATGTCATTACCGTTAGTGGGCGCAGTAGTAATTGTACCATTTGTTAAAGTTGCTGTTGTAGCAGTCATAGTACTAAATGTTCCTAATGCAGCAGTAGTTTGACCAATTGTCATATTATTAATGCTGCCTGTTGTACCAGAACTAATAGTGATAGTGCCTGCACCTGTAGTTGTATAACTTTGATTATTTGTTGTAGTAGCTGCACTAATAATACCAGTAAGAGTAGTAGTACTATTTGCACCTAGAGTTGTAAATGCACCAGCTGCCCTAGTTGAACTACCAACAGTCATATTATCAATGCTACCACCGCTTAATGTTGCATTAGAACTGTTTAATGTGCCAAAAATTGTTCCGCCAGATCTAATATTTTCGCTAACACCTACGCCGCCGGTGACCACTAGTGTACCTGTAGTAGTACTACTAGAAGTAATTCCGTCAGTCATTAATACACCAGCAGTTGGTTTAGTTGCGCTGCTTGTAGCTCGAATAGTTAACTGCCCGCTATTTGCTGTTGAACCTTGAACAATTGGAACCGTTGCGCTAGTAGTGAAATTAACTGCTGTGCCTTGTAGAGGACCACCTTCATCGTTAGTAATTACATAGTTTGCGCCGTTGGATATTAACGTAAAAGTTGCACCAGCTGGAATTATTTGAGTTGCGCCGGCCGTAAATCCAGGCCCTAAAATATTACCTGAAGCAAGACTTAATGTAATATTTCCTGTTGTTGAATTATAAAATTCCTGTTTAGATCCTGGAAAAAATACTGGATTTGCTAACGTTACGATATATGGTGCGGTTCCACTCAGGGTAATTAACCCGCCAGTAAACGCATACGATAACGTAAATGTTCCAGTTATGCTAAGGGTTTTAGCTCCTGTGTTTAAGCGTGCCATATGTTAATCTCTCAATTATGATGTTGCTGTTTCAATTCCGTAAACAGTACAACCAACGGTTGCTGCTGACGAATAAACTACAATATTTAGCCCTGCTTGTAGCACCAAACCTGTACGCTCGTAAGTTCCGTTAGGAATTACTACAGTATCATATTCAACCCACTCTTCAGAAGCTGGTGTTCCTGAAGTTGCTAGTGCTAGCCTAACTGTAATTGCTGCTGCATTTCTATTAGTAATAGAAACATTGCAAACAGCATAGTAGCCGGTTGGGCATGTATATACTGTTGTATTTGTTGTTGCTGGAATCGCTGTGACTCCTAATCTTCCTGTTGCCATTTTTTATGTCTCCGTTTATCTTTGTAAGAAGAATCCAAGTGCAACGGGAGCCCCGTCGATGCCACCTGAGAAATACATTTTCGATTTAATATTTAACTGCCCGCCACTAGTTGTTGAAATTGAGTCGTTTGCTACATAAACAACACCAGAAGTTAAGGTATTTACGTTTAACGAGCTTTGTCCGCCACCAATTTGGGCTGTAATATATGCTTTAATAGCTCTCTGTGTAGGTACAATATTGTCACTATCGGCAGTAAAATACGGGTCAGTGCTAAACTGATTAATAACCGCGCTGTTAACACCTAAGTTAATTTCACCTAACTGCAAGCTCTGTAGACCACTTAGGTTAAATGCATCAGCATTTAATGTAGCAGTACCAGTTGACTGCTGAACCCCAAACAAGTTACCAACGTTGAAGTTACCGTCTTGGTCAGTGCTTGTAAAGAATACTCGCCCACCACCTGAACTATTAGTTTGGTTTGCTATAATAGCTGTACTTGGGTCAACAAACGGATAATTTGTATCTGCTTGATTTCCTGTACCTATGTATAAGAAGTCATGTCCAGTTAATCTAACTTGACTATACTTGTTTGTAGTAGTTACACGATCCCCATCTATTGGTGCTTCTAATACCGTAATTCCAGGACTAATTTGGAACTGAGCAGTATATTCACCAGCGTCGCCAAGTAGGTTTGTTACTGCAACTAATTTGTACCAAGTATTTGTTAAACTAGCAAATACAACGTTACATCCAGCTTGCGGTTCTGAATATAAGTTTCGAATAGCAACAAATGTGCTAGGCTGGTACAAGTCGGCAAAGCCGTCTCCAGTAACAATACCTGTTGCAGTAGTATACAATGTACCTCTATTAGTAAAGGATGGATTTGCAAGAACTGCATCGCCAACTCGAGGATTTAATGCTACTGGAATAACCTTATTAGGATCTCCTTGTGTAATAATTGGGCCTGCTCGATAAGTTCCTGTTAATCCAGTTACTGTTGATAAGACAACCGGTGTGCTGCTACCAGCAACTAAACTTACTTTAAATTGTGTGCTGGTAATTGTTGATCCAATTACATAGTATAATTTTTCAGTAACTAGTCCGCCAGAGTCAATTCCGCTGAATAAGATAGGCTGACTATCAATTAAGTTTTCAGTATTGTCGGCAGTAATTAGATTAGTGGTTGCTGTTGTAGCAGTTACCGTTCCTTTTGGATAACCAGAGCCCGGCTCTATCATTCGAACTTCAGTAATAGTTCCTGATTCTGCTTTCATTCTACCTAATGCTGTTGCCCCAGTTCGTAATGAAGCTGCTGTGGTTCCGCTGGTATTGGAAACTGCTACCCATAGTGGATTATTATTTGGATTACCAAATGCTACACCATTCCAGTTTGTGCTTGCTCCTGGCATTGTTCTAGCAGTCCAATTCACACCATCTGGGCTTGTTGCTACTGTGGTTGTTCCACTGGCAATTGCTACAAATAGACCTTGACCGTAGGCAACCTTTGTCCAAGTTAAGCTACTTGGTAAGCCTGGAGTTTGAGCAGTCCATGATGCGCCTTTGTTCAAACTAATAGCAACATTTCGTCCTCCGCTAGCAATTGCTACGAACCTGCCATTACCATATGCTATACTAGTCCAGGTTGTACTAGTTGGTAGTGTACCACCAGCTGTCCATGTTGTGCCGTTACTGCTAGTAGCAGTTCCGGTACCACCAGTTGAAATTGCAACGAATACTCCGTGTCCGTGAGCAACACCAGAATACGTTCCTGAACTTAATGTTGGTAATGTTCTAGCTACCCAAGTTACTCCTGTTGTACTAGAAGCACCTGTTGCTGTGCCACCTACCACAACCCATGTTCCGCTACCGTATGCAATTGCAGCAGCAGTTGTAAATCCTGCTTGCAAGTTGCCGCCAGCTGTCCATGCAGCATTATTTGCATCTGTAGTTAGTAGATAGTTTGTAGTTAAGCTACCAGTTGCAACGGCAATCCATTTTGCATTACTATCTGTAATAGTTACTGTTGGCGTACTAGTATATCCGGCTCCGTCTTCTGTAATAGTATAAGAGCTAACTCCGCCGTTAGTTAAAACCGCAGTAGCAGTAGCTTGTAGTGTATATCCGCCGCCACTAATGGTTACTGTTGGTGCTGCGGTATATCCTCTTCCCCAATTAGTAACTACAATCTTAGTAATTCTGTCAGATGCTGCACTTACGGTAGGTGGACTGTTATATCCTGAACCGTTAATAGAAACTGTTACAGTATCTATTTTACCATTTAATACTGTACATGTTGCTACTGCTCCAGATCCACCACTTACTGGGGTAAACACAATAGTTGGTGGTGTGGTATAATTATAACCTCCATCAACAATTGTTACGCCTACTACTTGGTCTGGGCCTGGCTCGCCGATGCTGTTAGTTACTCCCATAACTGCTTGTAGTACAGCGCCGGCGCCGCCTAGGCCACCAACAACTGCATATGCTGTGGCTCCTTGGCCTCCGCCAAATGCCATGTCGGCCCAATTTGCGCCGGTTGTTAATGCACCGCCTGCTGCCCATGTTTTTCCATCTGTGCTGTATGCTGTTGCTGTTGCATTATTTGGAATAGCAACATACTTTCCATTGGCATAGGTTACAGCTTTCCATGTAGTACTGGATGACAATGTTCTTGCTGTTGCGGTATATCCAGGTGCTGTATAACCAATTCTTGGTTCAATTTTATAACTAGATGACAGATCTAATGTATTATCTATAGCTATTCCTGGAACAACATGGTCCCACCCTGCTGCATAAACATACATTGTTCCTGAGCCAGTAGTAACATTAATTTGTGCCTTGGTGATTGTATTTTGATACAATGTAAACTGTGTTGTTCCGTTTAAGGCTTTAACATAATAGAGTGTGTTGGCAGTAATGCTACCAAACGTTGTGCCAACAAAATAAATTGGCATGTCAGCGTACAGGGTAGCATTTGATGCAACGTTGACATAGTCTCCGGTATCAGTAGTTGTAGATACTGTTAATGCTGAGAAACTGTCTTTGTAAATTGTTGCAATTTTTGTACCACTGTTGTATGTTAAAATATTAGCATACTGCCCAACGCCTGTGCCTGCTACAATTTGAACTCGCATTCCAACATAAGCTGTGCTTAATTCAATGTCAGTAGCAGCGATTGTGATATAACCCACATCTCCACCCTGTGCTGCGTTAATTGCGTTCTTGTAGTTAGTACCACCGTAACCATTTCCATCATCAAGGTCAATAATTCTAGTTTCAAAGACGCCACCATCACGGAATTCGTCACCAACTGTAGTAGCATTAACACCGTCGCCGCTAACACCTAAGTCATAGTTAGTGTATCCGCGTCCTGCGTTTGCGTATTCAACCCTCCAAACAAAATTTTCAGCATCAGTTATAACATCAGTAATTACTGCTTCTTGTGCATGATTATCAATTTCACCATAAATTGCTTGTTCGTATGTGTCAGTGCCTTCTGCAATAACTCCATAAGTACCATAAGAACTGTTACCGTTCGTAGCACGAATTCGACCGCCTAGTTCAGCTAAGTATCCTGCATAACCGTAGTAGTTAAACACAGAAACAAGTTCGGTTAATGAATTACTTCCGGTACACCATACTCCAATTCCGTCTGACATAATAGTAGTAAAGTCATTCTTAACCATACTTCGATTTCCGCCAGCATGTATTGCGCCGTCAATCTTAGCTCCGGTACATCCTGTTCCAAATAGCGTCACGTTTTGTGAATAATGTGATCGTGTATTAACCCATACATTTGCATCATTAGGACCAAATCCTGGATTTAGTGCTACATATGCGCCAGCAGTTGGACGCTTAGTTCCGTAATCATTTTCTTCAGATAGTGTTCCATTTAAGCCGTTTAGAGTACAATTACGTAGTCCAGTAGCATTACTTACATAGAACATGTTTTGTTGCTTAGAACCGCGAACTGCATTTAGATATAATTCAGCAGCCCTTAATGACTTATAGTTTCCAGTGAAAGATAGGTCGTATATAATTGCTTCTAAATATTCTTTCATATCTCGTTTGCACAATGTTTCATCAAACGAATATCTTACGGTCATAGACCCTGAACCATCAGCAGTAATATCAAGAGCTACGCTACTTGTAGGAGTTGTAGTTACACTAAACGTTGTAGTGGTTGGAGTTGATAGTACATAATATGTTGTACCAACTGTTATACTACTTCCTGCAATAATTGTTCCACTGAATACAACAGGATCACCAACTGATAAATTATGAGCAGTACTTGTTGTAAATCTATCTGTTGTAGCTGTAGTTGTTGTCACTGTACCGCCATAGTTTTGAGTTATCCAAGCAGTAGCTTCAGATGCTAAAAATTCTTTATTAACACGAATGATTTCTGCGCCTTTAAAGATACTTGCATCATTCTTATATGTTAATGTTCCAGTAACTTCTGGAGTTGAACCTGCACCGTTGACTAGAGTATTAATAATAATGTCCATTAAAATTTTAACTCGACGGTACACAGTTTGGTTAGTTGAAACCACATTTAACATTAATGTTTTTAGATATCTAAAAGATGCAATGGTTGCTTCTAGTTGTTCTTCAACAACTAATGATGCTTGCGCCCTATAATAACTTCTAGCCGATGTAATTGTTAAGTAATTACTATCAAACATCATGTCATAACCAACATAATCAATAATATATCCTACATCTCGTTCACACGTTGTAGAATCATATACTAGTGTTGGATAATTTTCTGCAATGTAGGTAGTAATTTGTCCTTGTATTGTAGTTTTATTAGATTGTAAGCTAGAATTTAGGGTTGTATATGCGCTCAGCACCCACGCAGTACTTGGTGCGCTTAATGCTGGGGCACTACCAAGGCTGTTAATTGTTGCTGTTATTCCATCAACAAGTGTACCTAAAGATGTTGAAGCTGCTCCAGAGCCAACAGTTTGTCCAGAAAGTGCTCGAACTTGTACTGTTGTATTTCCTGCTGTTGGAGTTACTGCAATGTCTTGAATCACGCTTTGAGCAACTGTTTTTAATCTATTGTACGCTGCAATTGTTGCAGTTTTATCTCCAGAATCAATTTGCAACAATGATGTTGTTCCAGAGTAATATGCTAGGCCTGCTATTCTCGATGCAACATTACCACCGTATGTTAAGTCGTATCTTAGAGCTTCAATAATATATCCAACATCCCTTGAACATGCTGCTCTACTGAATTCAAGCCCAACAAATCCTACTGCACTTGCGGCAATTTGTGCTTCAATCCATGCAGCAATTTCATTTTTAATGAACTCAGTGTTGTCAATTAACAATACTGTAGCAGCGGCATAGCCACTTGCAATAGTAGTTGGATTTGTCCATTGCACCCTTGGTATAGATCCGCCATTAATAAAAGAAGTTATATCATCAATTAGAGCAGTTACTTGAGCCACTGCACCGACTGATGCAATGTGCTTTGCTTTATATTTTATAAAATTAATTGCACCAAGTTCAGCCAATCGTTGATCGGTTACTACTAGTTGTGCAGATGTTGTTGCACGTTGATATGATCGACCAACAGTAATTGCTGCAAAATTGCTACCCGTTAATGCATCATAGCTTAATGCATCAACGATATATCCCGCATCTCTTGAGCAAAGGTCTTCATTAAACGGTAAGTTCTGATGGAACTTGTAAACCCACCATAGTGTGTCGCTTTGAATTTCTGTTTTCTTATTTTGCAAGGCAGCATATGCTGCTTGTTCGCTAGTAGCTGCCCAGGTAATAGCCGGAATTATTGTTGCGTTTGCGCTAGCATTACTAATCCAATCAATGACATCTTGAACTCTATTTTGAGCAAACAATGCACTGTATGAATTTCCTGCGTTTCCTGTAATTACTTGTGATACTGCATTTCCAGGAGTAATTGTTACTGATTGCTTCTGAGCAATCTGTCCAATAATAGTTTTTAATCTAGTATATGCTGCAACTGTAGCAGTTATTTCCCCTACGTCAATTGTAGATGCATAATTACTATAATATGCACTTCCTACAATTAAACTTTGAGTGTTGCCGCCGTACGTAATATCATAACGAACAGCATCTAAGATATATCCAATATCTCTAGCACAACCTGCTTGTCCGGTAGCGCCTAGTCCTACCCAAACAGAATTGTAATTTACGTTTAGGTAAGCAGCAATTTCTGCTTTGATAAAATCATAGTTTTGTACAATCTGTGCTCTGCCGTCATCATAGTCAACAGTAGATCCAGATGTGTTTCCAGTAACACCGTATGCAGGATCGCTTAATGTTGTTCCATATCCTGTAGGATTAGGTAACACATATGTTGGCACTGCACCCATGCCGCTTGCTACAATATCCCAAATTATGTCAGCACTTGTTTCAACTCTTGATACTGCTAATGTGCTACCAACAGATCCAGTATATCCGAGCATCATTTGTTGTAATGCAGTATTGATATACGTTACTGTATCTTGTGTTTGGCTTAGTTGATTTGTAATTACTTCTGTTGTCGATGTTGTTCCTCTATAATATGCCATGCCTGCTTTTACAGATCTAAAATTACTTCCAAACATGATATCGTAGGAAATTGCATCAACAATATATCCAACATCTCTATAACATAACTGCTCATCGTATACTAAAGCTGGATACTTAGTATTAATATATTCAATAACTCCAGTCTGGACTCCTTCTTTGAGGGATTGAATAAGCTGCTTGGCTGCTACTTTGTTAGCATCAACCCAAATTGTTGCTGGTTCAATAACATCTGGTTCAACTCCACTGTCAATAGTATCATAGATTTCTTGCAACCTATCTTCAGCGAATTCTGCTGCTGCGGTTGAACCAACGTTTGTTGGATAGCCGGTATCGTCTTGGTTTAAAGGATTAGACGGCGTTTTTGACCAGCTTAAATTATCACCTTTAATGATATATCCAATAATGCTCTTAAGATATGCATATGCAGCCAATGCTGGAGACTTTTCAATGCTTGGTTCTACAAATGTTCCAAGACTATAAAATGACCTTGCTGCAACAACAGTTTCTAAGTTTCCGTTGTATGTCATATCATATCTAATAGCATCGATAATATATCCAACATCTCTTTCACAATCAGTTTGTTGTGAGCCTGAATAAGTGAATCCAACGAATGGGGCTACGTTGCCTGCTATTTGTGCAGAAATCCATGCGCTAACCTCAGCTTGTAAAAATGCCTTGTTTAATAACAATAAACGACGACCTTCATAGAATCCTGTATCATATCCTGTAGGATCAGAAATTGTAAACGCTGGAACTGCGGCAAGACCTCCAGCTAAAATTGTATTAATATCAGTAGCTCTATTATTAACAGCGGTTGCAAGTAGTGTGTCTCCTTTAAATCCGTTGACATACTGTTGAGTTTCGCTATTTCCAGATGTAGGTGTTACTGTATTATTTTGAATTAAGTCTGACGCTACTACAGAAATTCTGTTTAAGGCAGATACTGTTTTTGGTTTGTCATTTGCTAATAAAGGATTTGCAGGTGCTGGCTGAATAATAGTGCTGCGTAATTCATCACCAACAATAGCTGTATATTCTGGAATTACCATTGGTAACACTTCGTCGTACGTTCCAGTTTTAACAGAAATTGTAGTTGCAGGATTTACGGAAAGGGGTATTGCAGTTGCTGACCCAATGTCAATTGCTGTAGTAATAATTGATATCAAGTCAGCAACTTTAGCAGTTACTCCCGCTTCGACCGTATATGTTTCGTCAACTATTTGGGAAACTGATCCGCTTGTTATATTAAGAAACACTTGATAGCTTGTAGTAGGCGTATTGTTTAATACATCAACTACTAAATCTGTTAAATGATTGTAAGCAGAAATTGTTTGTACTGTTTGTGCTCCAAAGTTGCTAGTAATAAATGCATTTCCGGCTGCTGTAAAATATGATCTTGCAGCGGCAGTTGTTTTCATAGTTCCGCCGTGACTGACATCATATTTTAGTGCTTCAACAATTATGCCAACATCTCTTTCGCAAGTAGCTTCGTTATAAGAAAGAGTTGCTGTAGTAGATCCGGTCCAATCAGTTACCTGTTTTAGTGTACCGCCTGATGTTTCTGAAATTGTAAATTGAGTTGAATTTACAACAGTCTTAACATAATAAGTTGTACCAGCAGTTACATTACTTACACTTGCTGCAAATTTAATTGGCATGTTTGCAATAAGGTTAGTAGTTTTATCGCAAGTAAATCGATCAGACGCTGCATCAGCCGCAGTAACCGTGACAGTATATGTATATCCTATCCATGCTGTTATTTCTTTCATTATGAACTGTTTGTTCATTGCTAAAAGCATTTTTGCATTTGGAGTTAAATAACCGTCTTCAATTTGTTTAGTTGCAAATTTAACAGTTCTCCAAGGTTGATCAATTGTTGCGCCAGCAGCCGGATATGGCACATCGCGACCTAATGGGCCTACATATACTAAATTATTAATTAAACCGTAATTAGCCCAAATTGGGAATCCGTCTTGGCTGCGTAGAACTTGGCCGTCTGTTCCGATTGGCAATCGTGTTGGACCATTTGTTCCGTAATATACTAGGTCGCCATCTGTTGTTAATATGTTATATTCGGCACCAGCTGCGATTAGATTCCAATATGTTCCAGTAGTATCGTTATCTGGTCTGTTTGGTGTTCCTGAGGTGTGCGGTGATACACAAACGTAACTATTAGCACCAAAATATACAACATCGTTAATGACATAGGCTGTTGCATTAGTCCAAGTAGACGATCCACCGGTCCATGTGATTGTGCTAACTGCGCTGCCAGACACACCAGTAATTGTAATTAATATATCGTTAGCCTGTGTTAATCCGCCAACTGAGGTTCCAAGAATTTTAACTTTATCACCCGGAACATATCCAGTACCACCTTGGCCTGATGTTACAGAAACTGAGTATACTGTCCCTGATCGAGTAACATCAAATTTTGCTCCGCTGCCTGTTCCTATGGTTGTTACAGAAACAACTGCGGCGTATGTTTGTGGATTATTTGTCCATCTGAACCCACTTGCTAACTGAGACCAATATGTTCCGTTTGTGAGAGCTTGACCTAAACTGTCTAATAATGCCACATAAGTGTTACCACCGTTTCTAACAATATCTCCAATTTTATAATTTGTTGATATATTATATTCGCCTCTAAAATTAAATCCAGTAGTGAATACATCCCAATCAGCAGGGTATGATGTTGGTTGTTTATTGGAATGGTTTGTTTTAGAAATATAAGAATAACCACCGTATGTTACAACATCTCCAGGTTGATATACTGTAGAATTATTCCATGAATTTTCAAATTCAAAGCCTTCTACAAATAGCTCCCAATTTGCGCTTGCAAATGTTGCCGAGCTTGTATGAGGTGTAATACAAATCCAAAGATCTGCTCCGTATTTTACTAAATCATTTTCTTTATATCTTACAGAGCTTCCGCTCCATGTACCTAGATACACAACTCCTTGGTTAAAAATATCCCATTTTGCTGCATCAATTTCGAGACCAACAGTGGCCGATGCGTCACTTATATGTCCTTCTTTACAAACATATACGGTACCGCCATAGTTGACAAAATCGTTTTTCTTATATCGAGTATCTGTATCCCATGCACCTTGCCAGCTAAATGATTCAGCAAAAACTTCCCATTTACTTAAATCGTCTTCTAATCCTAACCATGTTGGAGAAACAAACGTTGACGATTCGTGCCCGGTCTTGCAAATATATACTAGACCACCGTATTTTACGATAGCACCTGGATTATAATAAGTTTCTGGAGCCCAGTCTCCAGCCCATTGGGTTCCGTCAGCAACAATATTCCATTTAGTAGGAACGTTATCTAAATCTGTATCAAATAAACTAGAAGCTGTATGGTTTACAACGCAAATATAGCTTTTTCCGCCATTACTAACTACATCATCAATTAAGTAGCTTGTACCGGGTGCCCATGCACCTTTCCACACAAATCTAATTCTACCTAGTTTAAATTCAGCCATTTG
>JACCEB010384708.1_pt1 | contig 12861 bp, 13 predicted proteins | sample 7454761 | NCBI WGS metagenome assembly JACCEB01 (sample SAMN15323454, study PRJNA562643) | freshwater metagenome | isolation source: river surface water | place: USA:Blue River Watershed | collected 2017-08-18 | reverse complement strand
GTTGAGCCCGGTGGCGAGCTGATGAAGACCACCGAGGTGGAGAACTACCCAGGTTTCCCAGAGGGACTAATGGGGCCAGACCTGATGGCCAACTTCCAGGCCCAGGCAGAGCGCTTTGGTGCTGAGATTTTGTTTGACGACGTGGTTGAGGTTGACCTCAAGGGCGATATCAAGATCGTAAAGACCGGCATGGGCGAGACCTACGAGGCCAGGACCGTAATCACCTCCACTGGAGCTGCATACCGTGAGCTTGGTCTTGAGAACGAGAAGGCGCTGTCTGGCCACGGAGTTTCCTGGTGTGCGACCTGCGATGGCTTCTTCTTCCGCGAAAAGTCCATTGCGGTGGTCGGTGGTGGTGACTCCGCGATGGAGGAAGCCAACTTCCTGACTAAGTTCGCCTCAAAGGTTTACGTAATTCACCGCCGAGAGACCCTAAAGGCCTCAAAGATTATGCAGCAGCGCTCCTTTGACAACCCAAAGATCGAATTCATCTGGAACTCCGCGGTTGTGGAGCTAAAGGGAGATGGCAAGCTCGAGGGCGTTGTGTTGGAAGACACCCGCAATGGCGAGCGTCGAGAACTGGCTCTAGAGGGCTTGTTTATCGCAATTGGAAATGACCCGAGGGTTTCTTTGGTTGAGAACCAGGTAGCGCTAACTGAAGACCGCTTCATCAAGGTCGAAGGTCGCAGCTCGAAGACTTCCCTGCCGGGTGTCTTTGCAGCTGGAGACGTAATCGACCCAACCTACCGACAGGCAATCACCGCTGCTGGATCCGGTTGTGTTGCGGCCCTAGATGCCGAGCACTACCTAGCAAGGCACTAAGGAGTTTCACGTGAAACCAATCGACACCACCGTCGCAAGCTTCGAGCAGGATGTGCTCAAGGCTGAGCTGCCAGTAATCGTGGACTTTTGGGCGGAATGGTGCGGCCCTTGCCGCATGATTGCTCCAGTGCTCGAGGACATGGCAGCCGAGTACCACGACAAGATCAAGATCGTGAAGGTGAACGTTGACGAAGAGGGTCAGCTCGCCATGGACTACAAGGTGACCGGTATTCCACTGCTAGGTGCTTTCCACAACGGCCAGATGGTCAAGCAGTTGGTTGGGGCACGACCTAAGGCAGCATTGGTTGCCGAACTGAGTGAATACCTGGCCTAAAGCCGTAACTTTCTAGCCCTGTCGGGGCTTATCAAAGTAAGCTATCCCCTAAAACCTAGGGAGCAGCAATTGTCCGAAACGCGCACAGGAAGTGTCACTAATTTTGACGCCTGGAAGCATGCGTACGCGGCGCGCGCGGCAAACCTCTCAGTTTCCGAGGTTAGAGCCCTGTTTTCCGTGGTTTCTAGGCCCGAGGTGGTCTCGCTAGCCGGCGGTATGCCGGATGTTTCCGCACTAGATGGCGAACTGATCGAACAGGCTTTCCGCTCACTGATGTCCAACCGTCGCAACTATGCGTTGCAATATGGTGGCGGTCAGGGAGACCTGAGACTGCGCGAGCAGATTCAAGAGATTATGGCCTTGGATGGGGTTCACGGTTCGGTCGAAGACCTGATGATTACCACCGGAAGCCAGCACGCACTGGAACTTTTGGCCGATTTGTTCCTGGACCAGGGCGACGTGGTGCTAGTTGAAGCCCCAAGCTACGTCGGCGCGGTTGGTATCTTCCGCCACAAAGAAGCCCACATCGAGCACGTTTACACCGATGACGACGGCATTTCCCCAGAAGCCCTCGCTGAAGCGGCAGATCGCCTGATTGAGCAGGGTAAAAAGGTCAAGCTGCTCTATTTGGTGCCTAACTTCGCAAACCCATCGGGTGTGACCCTTACCGCGGAGCGCAGGACTCAGGTGTTGCAGGTCTGTCGCGAGCGCGGCATTCTGATCATTGAGGACAATCCCTACGGCCTTTTGTATTTCGACCAAAAACCGCCTGCTGCTATGCGCGCGATGGACGCCGAGGGCGTGGTTTACCTGGGTAGTTTCTCCAAGATTCTCTCCCCTGGCCTAAGGGTTGGCTATGTATTAGCTCCGCCAGCCATTCGCGAGAAGCTGGTGTTGGCAAACGAATCAGCCATTCTCTCCCCGGCCACCTTTGCTCAGATGATGGTTAGTGAATACCTATCGCTAACTGACTGGCAGGGCCAGATCGATACCTACCGCAAGCTCTACGCGTCGAAGCGTGATGCTGCCCTTGAGGCGCTGGCACAATACCTACCGAGGGTTAAGACCACACACCCACAGGGCGGATTCTTCCTCTGGCTAACCCTTCCAGAGGGCCTAAACAGCAAGGAAATGCTGCCTTTGGCGGTAAATGAACTCGTTGCCTATACCCCCGGCACCGCCTTCTACGGCGATGGCCGCGGTGCAAACAACATCCGCGTCTGCTTCAGCCACCCAACCGCCGAGAACGTCAAGGTGGGCATCAAGCGTCTTTCCAACGTTGTAAACCTGCAGTTAGACCTGTTGGAAACCTTCGGAGCTAAGGACTAAGCATGCAGCCCACCATTTTGGTTCTAGCCGGTGGGATATCGCATGAACGCGATGTTTCTTTGAAGTCTGGCCGGCGCGTAGCCGATGCTCTAATCGATGCGGGTGCTGCGGTTGACATGCGGGAACCGGATGCGGAGCTTTTCGGTCACCTACTGGCCACCAGGCCTGATGTGGTTTGGTCCACCCTGCACGGTTCCGTAGGAGAAGATGGCTCGCTGCAGGACCTGCTACGGCTCGCGAGAATCCCTTTCGTGGGCTCCGATGCCGATGGAGCGCGTTTGGCGTGGAACAAGTCGGCCGCCAAGATTATTCTCAAGCGTCACGGGGTTCAGACACCGGATTCAATCACCCTGCCTAAATCCACCTTCCGCGAGCTAAACGCCGAAGCGGTACTAGCCCTGGTTGCCACTGAAATGAGTTTTCCGCTGATCGTCAAGCCTGCCAAGAGCGGCTCTGCGCAGGGAGTCAGCAAGGTGGAGAACGCTCAGGCTTTTGCCAAGGCAATGGTTGACGCATTTGTCTACTGCGATCAGGTGCTAATCGAGAAGTTCATCGAGGGAACCGAGCTAGCCATTTCGGTTGTCGATCTAGGCTTTGGACCCAGAGCACTTCCAGCGGTAGAGGTCGAACCAAACAGCGGTGCATTCGGTTACCAGGAACGTTATGTCCCCGGCGAAACCAACTATTACGTCCCTGCCAGACTTCGACCCTCAGACCTTGAGAGAGCAGCCGAAGTTGCGCTTTTGGCCCACAATGCTCTGCGCCTGAGGCACCTCAGCCGAATTGACATAATTGTTGACAACGAAGGAACACCCTGGTTCCTAGAGGCTAACGTTACCCCCGGAATGACTGAGACTTCGCTGTTTCCGCAGGCGGTTATTGCCGATGGCGAATCACTACCAGACGCCTATCTCTCGATAGCGCTAGCTGCTCTTAGGTCTTAGTTCTTACCCTGAATGCGATCCGCGATGCGGCGCAGGTCGGCCACATTTCCAAACTCAATAATGAGCTGACCCTTCTTGCGACCAAGCTGAATCTTCACCACCGTGTCTAGGGCATTACCCATGTCCTCGGCCATCTCCTTGAGCATGTCAGTCTTACCGCCAGGGATGATCTTTGCCTTGCCCGGCTTTTGGTTGACCTTGACACTTGATACCAATTCCTCGAGGCTGCGCACCGACAGACCCTCGCGTACAGTCTTTTCTGCAAACGCGGTCATGGTGAGCTCGTTTGGTGCTCCCAAAAGTGCGCGAGCGTGTCCGGCAGAAAGCACACCGGCTGCCACCTTGGACTGAACCGTAACCGGCAGCTTTAGTAGACGCAGGGTGTTGGTGATCTGTGGCCTTGAGCGACCTAGTTTGTCGGCCAGCTGCTCCTGAGTGGAACCGAAGTCCTCCAGCAACTGCTGGTAAGCCGAAGCCTCTTCCAGTGGGTTCAGGTTGGATCGGTGCAGGTTCTCCAATAGAGCGTCCCTGAGCATGTTCTCGTCGGCAGTTTCGCGCACAATTGCTGGAATCTTCTTGAGTCCCGCCTCTTTAGATGCGCGCAGACGACGCTCACCCATGATCAGTTCAAAGCCGGAACCCTTAGGGCGAACCACGATTGGCTGGAGCACGCCAAATTCTTTGATGGAGTGAACCAGCTCAGCGAAAGCCTCGGGCTCAAAAACCGATCTGGGCTGCTGAGGATTTGGCACAATCTCGTTCGGGTCAATTTCCAGGAAGCGAGCACCCGGCACCTCGACCAGCGGGATGGCAGAGGTGTTGGTGAAGAAAACATCCACCGCATCTCGGTCTCCACCTGGAATTAGCGAACCAATGCCCCTTCCGAGGCCACCTTTACGCTCTGGACGCTTTTCTTCACTCATTTGATTACTCCTCGCTGAGCTAATTCAATGGCAGCTTCCTGATAGGCCAGGGAGCCCGAATTCTTTGGGTCATAGCTGATTGCCGTCTGACCGAAGCTGGGGGCCTCAGAAAGCCTCACAGACCTCGGAATAGTGGCATTTAGGGTCTGCTTGGGGAAATACTTCCGAACTTCGGCGGCAACATCGGTCGAAAGGTTGGTGCGGTTGTCAAACATGGTCAGCAAAATGCCACCAACTACCAAATCTGGGTTCAAATTCGCTTTTATGCGCTCAATGTTTGCCATCAGCTGGGTTACACCCTCAAGGGCGTAGTACTCGCACTGAATCGGCACTAAAACCTCACCGGCCGCAACCAGCGCATTCACCGTCAACAGCCCGAGAGATGGAGGGGAGTCAATGAAGACGAAGTGGATTGGGTGCTCGAAGTCGGCCAAGAACTGATTCAGGCTTTCCAGCAGCACCCGCTCGCGGTTCGTAACCGAAACCATGTCGATCTCGGCACCGGCCAAGTTGATGGTTGCTGGAAGGCAATAAAGGTTGTGGTGCTCAGGACTCTGCTTCACCGCATCAATCATTGGAACGCCCTGGACCAAGACCTCGTAGCTACCAACAACCGAGTTGTGGTGCTCAACGCCGAGGGCAGTCGATGCGTTGCCCTGAGGGTCTAGATCGATTACCAAGACACCCATGCCTTTGCGGGCTAGGGCTGCGGCCAAATTCACAGCGGAGGTGGTTTTGCCAACACCGCCCTTTTGGTTTGAGATGGTGATGATTCGGGTCTTGGTTGGCGGAGTTAGCGTCACCTCAGCAACTCGACGAGCGCGCTCGTTGTTGAGGGTCATTTCCCGCAATAAGGGCGTATTTGGGAGGTTTTCCATGTTCAGTGATCTTCTAATGTTTCACGTGAAACATGCTCAAAATTTGTGTTGTCCAAGCCTTGCCAACCGGTAGGTTCCGGAGAGACTTCTTTGCGGTCATTTGGGTACCCCAAACCCTCGCGAACGGTGGCTGGCGTCTCGGCGCTGGTCTCTGCAGGTTGATCTAACATTTGTCTCCAATCATTGCAGAATAATGCGAACCACGGTCGCCGTCTCAGGGGCTTTCCCCAGCCCTAAGGTCAAGATCTCAGGTTCCCCGAAGCCCAATCGCTGAAGTCTTGGCTTGGCCTCGGCAATCTCCTCAGGAGCGCGGGACCCCTTCAGTGCCAAGACGGTCTTGAGATTGGACCCTCGGGTCAATGGGGTGAGTAGCTTTAGCAACTTATCTAGTGCTGCAACTGCTCTCGCGGTGACAATGTCGAAATCGGTGCGGCTTACCTCTTCGGCTCGCGCCCGAACTACATCGACATTCTTGATACCCAAGTCCTGAACCACCGCGGAGAGCCAATTAGCCCTGCGCTCCATGGGCTCAATAAGGGTGAAATGCGCCTTAGGTTGAGCTATTGCCATTGGAATACCCGGCAGTCCCGCCCCAGAGCCGACATCAGCCACCAGAGACTCAGCCGGAACCAGTTCGGATAGCAAGGCGCTATTGATTACATGGCGAGACCAGATTCTTGGCAATTCTCTTGGTCCAAGTAGCCCAAAGGTTTCGGAATCTGTTGCCAGGCGATTTGTGTAGGCCCTAGCAAGCTCAATGCCGGCACCGAAAATGACAGCGGCTGCGGCTGGCTCTTGCTCGATGTCGAGTTCGTCAGCCATCTAAATCCTCCGATGTTTCACGTGAAACATTAGGGCTTGGATACGACGATGTGGCGATCCTTGCCCTGACCCTCAGATTCGGAAACGTAGCCGGCTTCGCTAACCATGTCGTGAACTAGCTTGCGGTCGTATGAGCTCATTGGCTTTAGGTGCTGAGGCTTGTCGGTCTCTTCCAACTTCGCGATGGTGCGCTCGACCAAAGTCTCCAGCTGCTTGGTCTTTACCTCGCGGGAACCGCCAATGTCCAGGATCAGACGACTCATTGAGCCGGTCTTGGCCTGAACAGCAAGACGAGTGATCTCCTGCAGCGCTTCCACGGTATTTGGGTCTGAAATCTTGCCTAGGTTCGACTCGCCTTCGCTGGTAACCGAGATGTAAACGCGGTCCTGGCGAAACTCAATCTCCAGGTCGCCATCTAGGTCAGCGGTGTCTAGGAACTCCTCGATGAAGTCCGCGGCGATTTCGCCTTCTTGCTCAAGCTCTTGTTCTCTGCTCATTATTTCTTCTTCTTCTTTGCACGATTCTTGCCGACCGGCTGTTGGCGCTGCGTGGGCTGCTCAACCTCCGCCTCAGGAGTGGTTTCCTCAAGTTTGATTTTGCCCTTCTTCTGCAGGCGTGCTTCGCGCTCTTTGTAGGCGAGAGAGCCTGGAGTAGGCATGTTGCGAATGACTAGGAACTGCTGTCCCATGGTCCAGAAGTTTGACACCAACCAGTAGGTCATAACACCTAGAGGGAAGGTAATACCCGAGATCAAAAACACGAAAGGCAGAACGTAAAGCAAGATCTTCTGGGTCTGCATGAACTGGCTGTTCTGAACATCAGGATTCTGGTTCTTAGCCATGATCTGCTTCTGGGTGATGAACTGCGATGCAGACATCAAAACGATCATGATTCCGGCCAGCACCTTGACGTTCCACTCATCGGAACCGAAGAAGGTGTCGGAAAGTTTTGCCCCGAAAATCTCGGCCTGGGAGAAGGAAATTGCCATTTCCTGGGTCAGTAGACCAACACCCGACTTGTTGTTACCGGCGTCATTTAGAACGAAGAACAAACCGGTGAAGATCGGCATTTGGAGCAGAATCGGCAAGCAGGAGGAAAGCGGGTTGGATCCGGTGCGCTTGTAGAGGTCCATCTGCTCGCGCGCCATGCGCTCACGAGAGTCGCGGTCGGTCTTGCCCTTGTACTTGTCCTGCAGCTTCTTGAGCTCTGGCTGCACCAACATCATGTTGCGCTGGCTCTTGATCTGCTTGACGAAGACCGGGATCAGTGCGGCGCGGACAACCAAAACCAAGCCAACTACGGCTAGTACCCAGGAGATACCGGAAGTTGACTGCAAGCCCATGGCAGTAAATAGGGCGTGGAAGCCTACGAGCACTAGCTCAACAAGCCACTTAATCGGCCACAGCAGATCCACTCTTACCTCTTCTTCTTGTGCGACTTTGAACTTACAAATCCTAGCTTGCCAATCACTATCCAGCTCGGACCAGTTTTCACATCATCAATGCCACCTGCCGCCCAAGGGTGGCATCGCAGGATGCGCCAGATAGTTAGCGGTAGGCCGCGCAACAGTCCGTGATTCTGAAGTGTCCCAAGTCCATAGCTAGAGCAACTGGGGTAGTAGCGACAGACATCTCCGTAGAGCGGAGAGATCAGCTTGCGCCAAATCAACACAAACCCAATCACGAGATTCCTCGGAAGCAGAAAGACAAACCAAATCAGCTTCAAGGCTTTACCTTCGAAAAGGCCACTCTGACTGCATCTACCAACACGACATAATCGCAATCTAGGGCACTCGACCGCATTCGGAAAACCGCGTCAATTGGCTGATTTAGAGCCGAAAGCTCGGATCGGATAGCAGCCGTTATACGACGCTTGATTTTGTTTCGTTGAACCGCACCACCAACCGGGCGGCCGGTTATGACCGCGAAGCGGGAATGCTCGGAAGGTAAAAAATGAAGGGTGAAAAAGGTCGAAGAGTGACGTTGTCCTCGTTTGACGACATCGCGAATCTCGTCGCCTGAACGAAGGCGACTACTCCGCGCTAGCAGAGTAGATCCTTATGCGCTCAGCTCGTCGCGGCCCTTGCGGCGACGGGCTGCAAGAATTGCGCGTCCAGCGCGGGTACGCATACGAGCACGGAAACCGTGGGTCTTTGCACGACGACGGTTGTTCGGCTGAAAGGTGCGCTTGCTCACTTCAAATCTCCCTGGAACTATTGGGCGGATTGCCCAAGACAACCTGAGTACTTTACGGCATTCGGCTTGGCTTAGTCAAGAGTCACCCCAAGTTATTGAGGAATTCGAACTCAGTTATCACGATTGTTACAAAAATCCACCAGCGACACGCCGATTCGATTTGATTTCCAACCAGCAATCCCGCTTGAATGTTCCACATTGCGAATGTGGAAACTTTCAATAAGTTTTCCACAGAAACTTGAAGACTTTTCCACAACCGGTTTTGGTTGTGCAAAAATCTGTGGATAACTTCACTTAGGAGCTTTGGATGCCAGACGATCAACTAGCCACCATGTGGCAGTCGTTGGTCAACAAGGTAGCCAACGACGAGCGAGTCACCCCCCACCTAAAGGGCCACCTGGAACTAGCGGTTCCCAAAGGTGTGCTAGAAGACACCCTCTATATCGAGGTTCCAAACGAGATTACCCGAGCAATGCTTCAGCAAAGACTGAAGGATCAGCTGCTGGGGGCAATGGGAGAAATGGCCGAATTTGGCGGTCCATCCTCATTTGTAGTGATTACCAACCAGGATCTTCAGAGTTCGATCCGACCAGAAATCATGGTCGAGCCGGAACCGATTCCGATTCAGCGCGAAACCACATACGTGCCGCTGGTAAACACCAACGAATCTCGCCTGAACCCAAAGTACAACTTTGAAAACTTTGTGACCGGTGGTTCCAACCGGTTCGCCCACGCGGCGGCTTTCGCTGTTGCAGAAGCACCAGCCGAGGCTTACAACCCGCTGTTTATCTACGGATCCAGCGGTTTGGGAAAAACTCACCTGCTACATGCCATTGGTCACTACGCAATTCACCTGAAGCCAAGAACCAAGGTGAGATATGTATCGAGTGAAGAATTCACAAATGACTTCATCAATGCCATTCAAAACAACAAAACTGCGGAGTTCCAGGCTCAATACCGAGATGTGGACATCTTGCTGGTTGATGACATCCAGTTCCTGTCTGGAAAAGACCAGACTCAGGAAGCCTTCTTCCACACTTTCAACACCCTGCACGATCACAACAAACAGGTTGTTATTACGTCTGACCTAAGGCCTAAACAGTTGGCCGGGTTTGAAGAGCGAATGCTTTCTCGCTTCGAATGGGGATTAACCACGGATATTCAAGCCCCTGAGTTTGAGACACGTGTTGCCATCTTGAGGAAAAAAGCAGCTCTGGAGCGAATTTCGATCCCGGACAACGTGGTTGAGTACATGGCCGCCAGGATTTCGTCCAATATTCGCGAGCTGGAAGGCACGCTGATACGCGTGACGGCCTTCGCTAACCTCAACCGCCAGGCCATCGACATGGACTTGGTGCAGCTGATCCTGAAAGACAGCTATGCGGTTGCTGATGGCGCGAACATCTCGGCCCTTTCGATCATTACTGCGACGGCCAATTACTACAAGATTTCTCCCGAGGACATCACTGGTTCCGGTAGACAACAAGCCGTTGCGCTTGCTCGCCAGATTGCTATGCACATTTGCCGCGAGTTAACAGATCTTTCACTACCAAAAATTGGTGCGCACTTTGGAAACAGGGACCACACCACAGTTATGTATGCAACCAAAAAGATCTCAGCCCAAATGAGAGAGCGTCGTTACATCTATAACCAGGTCTCCGAAATCATCCAAAAGATTAAAGACGAACATAAATAGTTTTTAAGAAATCTGTGGATAACTAGGCCCAAAAAATGTGGGTAACAGGGTAAATACTGTGAACTAGATCTCTAAAAACATAAAAATAGATTTGCTTACTAACAGGTTGATCAGTTATCCACAGAGTTATTCACACCTGTGTAAACAAGTTACACCGTTGTAGTTTCCTTGTAATTACAGGGATCCAGGCGGTTATCAACAGTTTCAACAGATGTTGTTATTGAGATTAGAAGAAATTAAATATTTGGGTTTATTAGCAAAAAGCTTGCTGGTTTGGTAATTGCTTCAGTTGTGACAAGATAAAACTCCATAAAGAGGATAAGAACATGAAATTTCAGGCAGATCGCGAAGTACTAGGCGAGGCAATTTCCTTCGTTGTAAGACTTATGTCACCCAAGCCTCAACTTCCACAACTTTCCGGCGTAATGATCACAGCCGGCACTAATGAAGTTGTTCTTAGCATTTTTGATTATGAAGTTTCAGCCAAGGTAACCATCGCTGCTGCAGTAGATGCTCCCGGAAAGGTGTTAGTTCAAGGCCGTTTGCTTGCAGAAATTGTTTCTAAACTGCCTGGCGAGACTGTTTCTCTAAATCTTCAGGATTCCAGACTCCAACTAACCAGCGCCTCTAGCAAGTTCACACTTTCCTCAATGTCTTTCTCCGACTACCCAGAAATTCCCGCAATGCCTTCAGCAACCGGATCTGTTGCAGCAAGTGATTTTGCGCACGCTGTTTCTCAGGTGGCAGTGGCCGCTTCGCGAGAAGAAGTAACTCCAGTTTTGACCGCAGTCATGATCACTGCTTCCGCAAAAGAATTGACCATGGTAGCAACCGACAGGTTCCGCGTAGCCGTGAAGAATTTGCCCTGGAGTGGCAAGGCTGTTGAAAAAGAATTGCTAATCCCAGCCCGCGTACTGCAAGAAATCGCCAAAACCTTCTCTCACGATGGAGATTTATCGATCGCGTTCGGCGATGGAGAAAAAGAAGTGGTTGGATTCTCCGCAGGCAACAAGTCCGTATCCACAGCCACCATCAAAGGTAAGTACCCACCAGTTCTACAACTTTTCCCATCGGAAATTACAAATTTCGCCGTGATGAACACTCACGATCTTCTCGACGCCACCAAGCGCGTTGCCCTAGTTGTAGATCGCGAAAAGCCGCTGCGCTACAAGTTCACAGCCACCGAAGCAATCCTTGAGTCCATTGGCAGCGACGTGGCTGAGGCAAGCGAACAGGTTGCTTGCTCGCTAACTGGCGACGAAACAATCGTTTCGCTGCGCCCTCAGTTCCTATCTGATGCGTTAAGCGGCATTGAGAATGAGAATGTCCGGGTTGGATTCACCACAAACCCATCCAACCCAAACAAGCCTGGGCCAGTGCTGCTTTCCGCGGCTGATTCCAAGCAGGCAAACTCGGATTTCAAGTACCTATTGCAGCCAAACCTTCTGGTTTCCTAAGCCCCTAGGTGATCCAGGGTGTGGATTTCCTCGGTACAGCTTGAGAATTTTCGGAACTATCGCCAGCTCTCGCTGAATCTAGAGCGCGGCATAAATTTGCTCATTGGCGAAAATGGTGCTGGTAAGACCAATCTTGTTGAGGCCTGCGTTTACCTATCAACTCTTGAATCACATCGAGTTGGTGGATATGGGTCGTTGATTCACTCTGAGAGTCAAAGCGCACAGCTCTCCCTGAAGGCAAAAAACAATAACCGCGAAATTTCGGTGGCCGCGGAACTGAATCGAGACAAGCCAAACCGCTATTTCTTGAACGCCCACCAGGTAAAGCGCACGTCGGATCTGATCGGGGTCTCCAAGGTCGTGGTTTTTGCCCCCGAGGATTTGGACTTGGTTCGCAGGGACCCGCAATATCGTCGTCGATTCTTGGATGAATCTATGATTCAGCTAAAGCCCCGTCTTGCCGGCGTCAAGTCGGACTACGAGCGGGTGCTCAAGCAAAAGGCCGCGCTTTTGAAGTCCGCAAAGCAAGTGTCAAACCCAGATCTAACAACCCTGGATATTTGGGACGATCAACTGGTTTCACTAGGTAGCGAGCTGATTTTCCAGCGTCAAGAGCTAATCTCAAAAATTTTTCCGCTCCTCGAGGACTTCTATCACCAACTCAGTGGCAAGCCAGAGTCCGTAGAGCTCATCCTTCGCACCTCGGTGGCGGGCGGTGAAGAGGAAGATGAGTTCACCCCGCTTTCTAGCTGGGATAAGGCCGAGATCGCCGACTCTTTCTATCAGCGCCTTCAAGAACTTAGACCGCGCGAATTGGAACGGGGTGTCAGCCTGGTTGGCCCGCATCGAGACGAGCTGAGTATTTTGAAATCGGGGCTGCTAGCCAGAAATCACGCCTCTCAAGGGGAGGCCTGGTCACTCGCCCTGGGTCTAAAGCTGGCCATGGCACAGTTACTCCGAGAAGATTCGCCATCCGGAGACCCGGTATTGATCTTGGATGATGTTTTTGCTGTTTTGGATGCGGGACGCCGGCAGCGACTGGTGGAATTTGTCATCGAAAACGAGCAGGTGCTGATTACCTCCGCCGACGCCGATGCGGTCCCAAACCTCTCGGTGGCGAAACGACTCGAGATTTCTGGGGGTGAGGTGCTTGGGTAAATTGAATTTCGAGATGATCGATGGGTTCTTCAGGCAATACCTGCTTGGCACCACCGGCATCAAATCTCGCGACCAAAAGCGCCGCGAAGCCAATCAAAAGCGAGGCTCACAGCCGTTTGAAGCAGGGCGAGACCCAGTGAAGGCCAGCGCCTCGATGGAGCAGCTCTTTGGTGAATTCAATTGGACTAGCCAGTTGGCGCAAGCGGCCCTTTTTACCGAGTGGGAAAAGGTGGTTGGTGCCGATAGCGCCGAGGCCTCATATCCTGAGGAATTGAAAAACGAGGTTCTTTCGGTTAGGTGCCG
>JACCEB010645433.1_pt1 | contig 12862 bp, 12 predicted proteins | sample 7454761 | NCBI WGS metagenome assembly JACCEB01 (sample SAMN15323454, study PRJNA562643) | freshwater metagenome | isolation source: river surface water | place: USA:Blue River Watershed | collected 2017-08-18 | reverse complement strand
TGCTCAAGATCACACGCATGCGAGGATCAATTGCCTGTCCCCAGCACGCTCGGGCCTTTCTTGGCCTGCCTCCTAACTTTTCTGGGCGGGCGAGGTTTAATTCACGAGATCAGACGACAATACCAACTGTCCCGACCTCAGAATGTCGTCCCCTGACCCCCACCTGCAATTCACCAAACTCTTCGTTGCGGCGCAGCCGTCACTGCACGGCTACCTGATGTCTTTGGTGCATGACCGCCAAGCAGCGGACGAACTCATCCAGGAACTGGCGGAGCGGCTTTGGCATAAGTTCCCGGACTACGACGCGTCCCGACCCTTCGTGGCCTGGGGCATAGGTTTCGCCCGCTATCTCGCGATGGAATGGCGTCGCCGTCAGCGTCGGCTGCCCTTGCCGCTGGACGACGTCACGCTGGAAGCGCTGGCCGAAGCAGCCGAACAAGACGTGCCTGCGCAGGACGCCCGGCTCGAAGCGCTGCGCGAATGCCTGCGCAAACTAACGGACCGCCAGCGCGAGATCCTCCGGCAGCGTTACGAGGAGTCCACGCCGGTGGCGGCTATCGCCGACGCCGCGCACCGAACGCCCATGGCCGTCTACAAAGCCATCAAGCAGGCCCACCTGGCGCTGTTCGACTGCGTCACCCGCCGCCTCGGCCACACGCCGCAATGAGCAAGCCGGAAGACCATCAGGATCTCGACGACCTGGCGCTGCGGGTGCTGCACGGCGTTGCCGATGAGGCCCAGCGATCCGCTTTGCGTCAGCTCCTCCGGACGAATCCGGATGCTCGCCGCCGCTTCGTCTTCCATGCCACCCAGCACGCCATGCTGTGCCGCGAAGGCGCGGCGGGCTCGCTGGCTTCGGACCAACGGCTCTACTTCGAACGGCTGGAGGACGAACGAGAGGGCCGGACCTGGGCTCGGAACGCATGGCTCGCCGCCGCATCCGTCGCGGCCACGCTCCTGGTCGCCTGCTTCTTGCTGCTCCGGCCGACCGACGCCATGGCCGCCTTGGAAAGGGTCGTACAGGTCGCCCAAGAGACCGTGACCCGGTGCTATTCCGTCCACGTGCTGGAAGCCGGACCGAATGAAACACCGGCACCTGGCCGAGGCCCCTACCCTCCGGCCAATCACTTGGAAGGGGCGACCCTGTGGATAAAGGGCCCGGGTGAATTCGTCCTCCGCCAGAGTCTGCCGAATGGCGAGATCCGCATGTTCGGCGGCGATCGCGCCGGTAGCTGGACGATGCGCGGGCTGGGACCCGTGAAAGTCAGTCCCGACCCGACCCGCTACGGGCGGGCGATCTTCGCGCCCAGCGGCGAGGTCGCTTTCCTTGACCTACGCACGCAGTTGAGCCGGCTTAAGGCGGATTATGACGTGGAGTGGATCGATGACGAGTCCCCTGACGTCCGCAAGCTAAGCGCCGTTCGTCAGCGTCAGGCGCAAGGCGGACCGAAGGAGGTCGAGCTTTGGTTCGACCCCTCCAGCGGAGTCATCGAGCGCCTGATCCTCCGCCAATTGCCACGCAACAACGGCGGTCCGCGCAGCCTTGAACTCGTACTGCTTTCTCCTACCCCCCTGCCGGACGCCTTCTTCCGCCACGAAAGCCATCACGAACCCGAACGCCCCGTCCTTCTCGAACCATGAACCTCCGTCCCTTCCTGCTGCTCCTGCTCCGCTGCTCCCTGCTCGCCGCCGCCGATACGCCGCCCGTCAACCGGCCTAATATCATCCTGATCCTTTCCGACGACCAGGACTGGAACGGTCTCTCCGTCCGTATGCATCCAGACATCGCCGAATCACGCAGCGATTACTTCGAGACTCCCAACCTCGAAAAGTTCGCGGCCCAAGGCATGCGCTTCAGCAACGGCTACGCCCCGGCGCCCGTCTGCTCGCCCACGCGCATCAGCCTGCAGACCGGGATGACGCCGGCCCGGCTGGGCTGGACCAAGGCCGCGCCCGCCGAGACCGGCCACCGTCTGATCGAAGGCGACAATCGCAAGGCGATCCGCGACGACGAGGTGACCTTCGCCGAGCTGCTGCGCAAGACCGGCTACGCGACGGCGCACTTCGGCAAATGGCACCTCAGCGGCAGCGGTCCCGAGAAACATGGCTATGACGTGAGCGACGGTGACACCGGTAATCGCGACGCCGACGCGCACAAGGACCCGAACCCCGTTGATATCTTCGGGATGACCGACCGAGCCACGGTTTTCATGGAGAAGAACGTCAAGGCGGGTAAGCCCTTCTACCTGCAGATGTCGTATCACGCTCTTCACGTGCCCGAAAACGCCAACCGCTCCAGCCTTGCAAAGTTCGAGGCCAAGGCACCCGGCAAGCTGCACCACGATCCCGCACGGGCGGCCATCGCCTACGACTTGGATACCGGCGTCGGCCGCCTGCTAGCCTCCGTCGCGGCGCTGGGCCTCGATAAGAACACCTACGTGATCTACATGGCCGACAATGGCGGCGGCGGAGGTGGCGGCGGCAAGGGCGACAAAGGTGCCTCGCAAGGCCTGCGCGGCGGGAAGGGCGGCCTCTGGGAAGGCGGCATCCGCGTGCCTTTCATCGTCCGCGGCCCGGGCGTGGCGCCGGGCTCGTGGTGCCACCAGCCGGTGATCGGCTATGATTTCTTCCCGACCTTCTGCCGCTGGGCCGGCGTGAAAGAGAAACTCCCCGCCAACCTGGACGGCGGCGACCTTTCCCCGCTGCTCGCCGGGCTCAACCAGCCCGTGGTCCGACAGGACGGCGCCCTTCTCTTCCACTTCCCCCATTACCAAGGCGACACTCCGGTCTCTAGCCTCCGTGAGGGCGACCTCAAGTTCGTGCTCTATTACGAGGACAACACCCGCCTGATGTTCGACCTAGCCAAAGATCCGTCCGAACGGAACAACCTCATCGAGTCCCGCAAGGAGGACGCCGCCCGCCTGGAAGCCAAGCTGCGTGCTCGCCTGAGCGAAGCCGGCGCCAAGCTGCCCGTCGCGTCGTCAACCTACATAAGCCCGGTTGAGGAACCGGCCACGCGCAAGGGCGGCGGCAAGGGCGGTAAAGGCGGCAAAAAGGGCGCCTGATCATTAACCATCCCCGACATGCGCCGACTCACCCTGTTGCTGACCTTTGCCGGCGTCGTCATGGCGTCGGCCGCCCAGCCAAACATCGTCTTCATCCTCGCCGATGACATGGGCTGGAACGACCCGGCCTTCGCCGGAAACCGCTTCGTCGATACTCCCCACCTCGACAAACTCGCCCGGGAAGGCGTGGTCTTCACCGAAGCCTGCGCCAGCGCGCCGAACTGCGCGCCGACCCGGGCTTGCCTCCTGACGGGTCAGTACACGCCGCGACATGGCGTCTACACCGTGGTCGACGACCGGCACGCGCCCGGCTCGCCTCATCACAAGCTGCTGGCGGCCCAGAGCCGCGAAGCCATGCCGACCGAAAGCCTCACGCTGGCCGAAGCCTTGAAGCCCCACGGGTATGCAACCTCGCTCTTCGGCATGTGGAACCTCGGGCGCGGCCGGACCGGACCATCGACCCCGCCTGGCCAAGGCTTCGACGTCTTCGTCGAACCCAAGCAGCTCGGTTTCGAGAAAGACGCCTACCGGGACGAAAAAGGCAGATACTCGCCGGACGCCCTCACCGACGCCGCTTTGCAATGGGTGGAGTCGGTCAAAGAGAAGCCCTTCTTCCTCTATCTTGCTTACCATGACGTGCATGCGCCCTTCGATCCCAAGCCGGAGCTGCTGAAGAAATACCAGGCACGCAAAGGGGTTTCTGACGCCGCGCTCGCTGCAACCGTTGATGCGATGGACTTGAATGTCGGCCGTGTCCTCTCCGCCCTCGAGAAACTCGGCCTGAAAGAAAAGACCATCGTGGTATTCACCTCGGACAACGGCGGTACCCGCCAGTATGTCGCGCCGCTTAAGGGGGGCAAGGGCACCCTGTATCAAGGCGGCCTCCGTGTGCCCGCCGTCATCCGCGCTCCTGGCATCAAGCCGGGCAGCTCAAGCGTGACGACTCTGAGCATGGATTGGTTCCCGACACTTTTGGAACTCGCTGGTAAGCCGAGCCAATCCAAGACGGACGGACGCAGCCTTGTGCCGATCCTTCAAGACCCCAAGACCAAGCTCGAACGGGATGTCTTCTGGCACTTTCCATGCTACATCGGCGGCGGCGGCCCCGCCAGCGCCATACGTTCCAGCGACTGGAAGCTGATCGAATTCTTCGAAGGCGAAAAAATCGAACTCTACGACCTCACCGCCGATCCGGGCGAAACCCACGACTTAGCCGCCACCGACCCGAAACGCGCCGCTGAGCTACTCGGCAAGTTGCGTGCCTGGCAGACCGCCACGAACGCCCCTCGCGTCGTGACCCCCAACCCGGCCTACGACCCTAAGACGATCCCCGACCGTGGACGTGAGGGGCGTAAGGGCGGCAAGAATTCCAAATAACCCGATGCGTACCTCCCTGCTCCTCGCCTGCCTCTGCCTGCCGGCCGCGCTCCTTCGCGCCCATGCCCCCTCCGATCATGATCACACCCACGGCGCTCCGCTCATCCTGAGCCAGATTCCGCCCTTGCCGGCGCAGACCCGCCCGACCACCACGGGCAACCTCAGCGGCCCGCCGCAGGCAAAGTCGTTCGCGATGTTCAGCCCGAAAGTCCGGGTCCGTCACGACGACGAGTTCCTCTACGTCGAAGGCGACGGCCTGCCGGCGCACGGGATGATGACCGGCATCACTGCTTGGCAGCAGCAGGTGCCGCTGCCGCAGAACTATACCGGCATGAACGCCTGGCGAATCCCGCTGAAACCGGTCCCGTCGAAGACCCCGGCCAGCATCCGTGACCGCTTCCTCCGCGGAGCGATCGCCATCGCGGCGAACGGCATCCCGATTTTTAACCCGCAGAATAACCGCGGCGAGATCTCAGCCGACATCGGCGAACTAGATCGTTGGGGCGGCCATTGCGGACGCGCCGACGACTACCATTATCATGCGGCTCCGCTGCACCTGCAGGAGATGCTGGGCAAGACCCTGCCGATCGCCTACGCGCTCGATGGTTACGCCATCTACGGCCTGAACGAGCCGGATGGCTCCGCTCCGAAGGGTCTCGACGCCTTCAACGGGCACACCACGTCAACCCTCGGTTACCATTACCACGCCTCCACGCGCTACCCGTTCATCAACGGGGGCTTCCATGGTGAAGTCACCGAACTCGAAGGCCAGGTCGACCCGCAACCTCGGGCCCAGTTCGTCCGCCCCGCTCTCCAAGCCCTACGTGGGGCCGAGATCACCGGCTTCACCGGCGGGGCGAACGGGCAAGGCAGCCACCTGACCTATGCGGTGGGCGGCAAGAACGGCTCGGTCGACTTCGCCCCCGCCCAAGGCGGCGGATGGAAGTTCACGTTCGTCGACCCCGACGGCTCCAAGCGCGAGGAGACCTACCGCGGCGACGCCCGCGAGGGCCGGCGCCCCGCGCCCGGCGGCAAAGGCAAGCGACCCGAAGGCGGCAAGAAGGCCGAGCCGGCTGAGGCGCCTTCAGCCTTCGGCATGGATACGCTCAAGAAGCCGCAGCCCGGCTTCGTCCTGCAGAGCGCCGACATTCCTGATCCGAATCACTACCCGATCGAGTTCACCGGGGACGGGGCCGGCATTACGCCTTCCTTGCAGTGGAAAGGGGCGCCTGTAGGCACGCGTGGCTTCGCCCTCGTCATGGACCACCTGACGCCCGACGAGACCATCAAGACCTGCTGGCTGCTCTGGGATCTACCGGCGTCTCTGAGCGTGCTGAGCAAAGCGGCCAAGCCTCCGGGCAAGGCCGGCGTGAGCTCCCGCGGCGCCGTCGGCTACGAGCCCCCGCACTCCCAAGGCCCGGGTGACAAACATTACGTCCTCACCGTCTACGCTCTCGCCGTTCCGCTCGTCATCGGCGGCTCCGAAGCGAAAGTCACCCGCGACGTGCTCTTCGCGGCCATGAAGGGCAAGGTGCTCGGCTCCGCCTCGCTGACCGTCACCTACGCCCGCGGCACCACGCCGACCGACTTTTAGAGCGCCCCGCAACAACAGGGAACAGGGGACACACAAATTGTCTGAAAAAGCGCGGGGAGGCCCGCACCCGCTCAGGCATCTGGCATCGGAATCGATGCGCGATGAGTGATCTCAGGCAACGTGGACGCAGCCATCACGTTGTTCGAGGTCGCCGTGTGACTCCTCTGCGCCCTTTTTGGCTCTCGGGCGGGTAAGCAGTCGCTTTCAGTGGCAACACGAAGCAGCGAACCTGCACGGTTCGCCTTGCTCGCGGCGCTTGAGCTTGCGGCGGTTATCCGCCTCCCTCGCTCGTTCAGCCGTTGAATGCGCCCGAGGGGCGCACCGCTTCATTCCGCAAATCCCGCACGGTGAACAGCCCGCGCAGATCCACGCTCCGCATCTCCCGGGCGCCATTGTTCCGACGACTCCCAAACCGCCCCCGGTTTTTTGTGAATACACCCTCCACGAAGTCCACCGCCCCAATCGCGCAACCGTCGCTGAAATACCGCACGCGGCAACGCAGCGACTCATAAAAGCTCAACTTCCCGCCCGACCGGATCACCGCCTCAACCTCCCGAGCTCCCATCCCCCTGCGCGCCCCCTTCCCGTCGGACCCGCTTTGCGTTCCTCCCCGTTTTCGAACAGGTAAATACGGTATCGGGCCATCAAACGCCGCATCTCGTGGCGCGCAGTTTTGCCGGGGCGCTCGGATGCCAGCACCCCCATCACCACCTTTTTCAGCCCCAGCCTTGCCGGCTCGCGCCCCGCCACGGCCTCCGCGTAACCGCTCCAACGGTAATCGGCGGGGTCTTTCACGATCCCGGCCCGCACTGGGTTCAGGTCAATATAGGCCGCCATCGTCGAGAGCGCCTGCCCCGTGCCTTCCACCAGTGGGCGTGACAAATTGCCTGTCCCCCGTCCTGTCCCCGGTCCTGCTCCCGCAAAAATTGCCTGTCCCCGGTCCTGCTCGGTCCGTCCCCCGTCCTTCCCGATCCCCTAAGTTTGACATCTGATGCTTTTAAAAATATCATCACGCATCATGAGGACCACATTAGATTTGGCGACTCCAGTTTTGAAGGAGTTAAAGTCCCTCAGGGACAGGGAGGGCGGCTCACTGGGGAGCCTCGCTTCGCGACTCTTAGCTGAAGCATTGACTGCCAACCGCGCCGGCACGGAGACGCCTCAGGAACTTCGCTGGGAGACTCAGCCGATGTCCGCCCGAGTGAATCTCGCGGACAAGGAAGCAGTCTATCGCGCGCTGGAAGGACGATGAGTTATTCTTTCGATGCGAATCTACTCCTTTACGCCTCTGACGAAGGCTCTGAGTTTCACACCCGAGCCAAAGCATTTCTGATCGAGCGAAGCAAAGATTCGGACATTTTGTGCCTTACCTGGCCGGTACTGATGGCCTACCAGCGCATCGCGACGCATCCCTCGATTTTTACAAACCCCATGTCGGCCGCTATCGCGTGGGGTAATATCCAGAAACTGCTTGGGCTCCCGCGGGCGCGCGTCATTCAAGAAACGGATTCGTTCGCTCCGGACTATGCGGAGGTGGCCAAGTCGGCCTGCGTTTTCGGGAATCTCGTGCCCGACGCGCACATTGCCACAATTTTGAGGCAGCACGGGGTGCGGAGATTTTACACAGCAGATACCGATTTTAAAAAATTCGACTTCCTCGAAGTTGTGAATCCTTTGGTCTAAGCGCGCCTCGAAGCGCCCTCCTGAATGACACACGCGTCTCGCGCTAATACAGCGTCCGATTCTTAGCCACAGCGCATCCATGCTGACGCTCTCCTCAGTTCCTAACAGCTCGCGAATAAGCTCGGCACAGACGGCGCCGGATTGGGTGTGCCGCCGAAGTGGAAGATCTCCCGGATGCGGAAAATCTTGAGCAGCTTGTCCCTCCCGCCGACGGCAGACAGGGCTTTGTTCACGAGAGGTTGGGGATCTGCGGTTTGAGCGAAACCCGCGCTGACGAAGAGAAATGGAAGAGTGAGAAGGCGGCGCAAGATTAGGGTGATATGAAATCACTTTTTGCACCGTTTCCGCAACTCGCGCGAGCGTTATGACGCGGTATGATCGCGGGGCGCGCCAAGCATGCTTATCGGCCCACGGAAGTCCGCACCATCTTGAGGTGCCGCGTCTCATTGATCATGGCCAAAGGCCCGAGCAGAAGGGCGGCGGTGCAGAGATGGCGTTTTAGAAAGATGGGATGGGACTTGGAAGGCTCAAGGTTAGTCTTTCAGCGGTATGCCACGTAGGATGAGAGGATCGAAGCGATAGGGTGAATCGCCTGCGGCCCATGCAATGCCTCGCAAAAGAATGGCGCGGAAAAACGGGTCATCAAAGGTCCAGTCAAAGTGTCCCAGCGTGGAGGCCACAACTCGGCCTTTCCCGCGCTCGTAAGCCCAGATCACAGGCTCGGGGCTTACCTTGTCACCCACGGTTTCATCGGAAGTGGCAAGCGCGCTCACCTTGCTGCGATCGCCTTGCAGGTTCCAGAAGCACTCGTCGGCGATGGTAAACGTGTCTGGCAGTCCGTGCATGATTGGATGACGCGGCTCCGGAAGCTTGAGGGTGATGACCTTGTGCTTGTATTTACTGTCCGTTCCCTTGGCGAGGCCGAGCAGGTCTGCCAGCGCTGGCGAAGCATTCCAGAGCACATAGTGCGACAGCACAAGACCGCCGCCACGATTCAGGAACGCCTCGATCTGCTGCTGGTGCTTCGCGTCAGACAAACACTTCGGGTGTTGGTAAAGCACGATGACATCCGCCGTGGCGAATTGTTCCTCCGTAGGCCATTCCAAGGTGCTGAGTGCTTTGACGTGCGGTGAGCCAGAGCTGATCAATGCGCGGTCGGCTTCCGCCTGGGGGCGATACATGTTCGTCACCGCCTCATCACCTGGACCTGCGCCGCCAAGCAGCACCTTCCAGCGTTTCGGAAGCACATCGTGCGAATGAGACTTGGGCGGGTGATCCTTTGCACCTCCAGCGAGAAGAATGGTGAGCGGACGTAGGCTCGCGTCCGCTTGGGGCTTCGGTGCTTTGTCGAGGAGCGCCGCAACTTCCGCGCGGCTGCGCAGGTCTGGTGTCTGGACGCCATAGGTGTGCTCGGGCTCCACTTGGGCGTGTGCCAACAAACCGGAAGATGCAGCGAGCGCTCCCGTCGAACGCTGGAGGAAGGCGCGACGGGTGATGTCGGCAGGGAGTTTGAGGAGGGGTGTTTTCATCATGTTGGGTTCTTGGTTGGGTCGAGCGGTGCTTGGCCACGTTTCATTTCGACAGGCTCTTCACATAGGCCATGAGCGCGTTGATTTCGTCGTCGGTCATCGGCGCCACCACCATGCCGGGCGTGGAGCCTTCATGAATCTTCTTCATGGGTTCCTTCACCGATTCGACGAAATAGGCTTCATCGAAGTCCACGCTGATGAGAGGCCCACCGATGCCGTCCTGCACTCGGAGCGGCTGGCCCCAAAACTTGCCGAGGAAACGAGGCGCGTGCAGCGCCTCACCTGGAGGGGCCGGGACAGCGGAATCGGTCTGATGGCAGGTGGCGCAGAGTTTTTCAGTGAAAAGCCGCTTACCCCGGGCGATTGGGGAATCGCCATGGCCGGGCGAAGTTTCCTCCGTCATCATTTGGTTCACCCTCGGCTTTACTTCGCCGTGGAAGGTGACCAGCCGAAGGACCTTGCCGGTGGTCCCCTTAGGGCCTGCCAGAGCGGTGGTCAGCGCATAGAGTTCCCCCTCTGCATCCTCGCCGAAGGCGACCAAGTAGCCGTCGAGCGGCTCATCCGCGGGAGCTATGAGGAACTCCTTCATTTCTCCGGAACGAAGATCGCCATGGAATAGCTGCCCATGCAAGCCTCCGGAAGTGGTCCAATTGCCGAAGACATAGCGTCCCTGTAGCTGAGGGATCTCTGTGCCGTGGTAGACGTAACCACCGACGACGGAGAGGACGCCTGATTGGATGTATTCGCGAGTGTAGCTGAGCGCGGGATCAATCAGCGGAGCTTGGCCGGTCCAAGGCGCATCGCTTGTAAACTTGCCTGGATTGTCTTTGCGGTAAGAGTCACCCTCCTTGAACGGCCAGCCGCAGTTCCCCCCACGTTTCACGATATTCACCTCTTCGGTCACGCTCTGCCCGACATCGCCCACGATCAACTCTCCAGTGGCGCGATCGAAACTCATCCGCCAGGGATTCCTAAGCCCGAGGGCATAGATGGCATCGAGCCCCGGACGCCCGACATAAGGATTGTCAGATGGGGCGCTGTATTGACCGGTTCCGGCCTTGACGCCTTGAAGGGCGAGCGGATCGATTCGAAGGATCTTGCCTCGCGGGCTCTCGACGTTTTGCGCGACGCCCATTGGGGACTCATCGGTAAAAGCGAGCCCAGTGCCACCGTCGCCGACACTGATGTACAGCAGGCCGTCATGGCCAAAGGCGATGCTGCCACCGTTGTGATGAAAATTCGGCGTGGCATAGGAGAACACGACTCTTCGGCTGCCGACATCGACGCGGTTGGTATCATCGTCGGAGACGCGCCACTCGGTCACGACGTTGAGGTGATCGACCTTGTCGGCGGCGTTCGCCAGAGGAACCTCGCATGGGCCGGGAGGTTCGCTCGTGAAGGTATAAAACTTGCGAAAGCCAGGGTGATCCTTGCGGTCGAATTGGGGGTGGAACGCCAAGCCGAGCAGTCCACGTTCGTCGTAGGCTGGTGTCACTTCCTTCAACCAGGGCCGTAGATCGAGGAACGGCTCGCTGAGCAAGCGTGCGTGATCGACGATGCGGATGATGCCGATCTGGTCCGCAACGTAGAGACGATCCTTTTGTCCCGGCGCGAAAGTCAGCACCAGTGGAACCGCAAAACCCGACGCGACCTCCCGGAGTCCGACAGCAATGTCGCCCTTTGGCATGCGTTGCGCCTTTCGATCGAACGACCCGCCGCGAACAATGCCTTCCGCGAGGGACATGCGTGGGACGGATACGCCGTCCTCCTTGGACTTGGGCATCGAGCCCGATGGTTGATTGGAGGCAGCAGCTTCGGCCCGTAGATCCGGCTGGGCGGGCAAGAGGACGCCAAGTATCGCAAGGCAAAAGAACGGGGTGGAACGCGGGATGTTCATGAGCGGCAGGCGGAGTTGGGGCTTTCAATCACTTTGTCGTACAAGTCGCCTGTTTGCTTGGCACATACTCGCGACTTTTTGTATTTTCGGCGCATACAACTGGCGACCAACTCGCATGAAAACGCGCAACAAATCCTCCCAGACCGCCCATGGCGCAGAGGGTGAAAAACTCCAGGAATCCTTCTTTTCGCGTCTTACCCCCGAAGACTCATTGGGCCAGTTGTTTGATATGCTCCCGAATGTTTATTTCTTCGTGAAAGACACCGAAGGCCGCTTCATGCGCATGAATCGATCGTTGCTACAGGCCATCGGCTTGCGCCATGAAACCGAAGTTCTGGGATTCACAGACGCTGACCTATTTTCTCCGTTTCTCGCCCACGGTTACCGGGAAGAGGACCGGTGGATCGTGAGTAAAAACCGCCCGGTGCGGGACAAGATTTGGTTCGTGCCCAATAACAAACGTGTGTTGTTGTGCTACCTTTGTAGCAAGGCTCCCCTTCACGACAGGGCAGGTCGTGTGATAGGCATCGCTGGAGTCATGAGGGACGCCCGCAGCGCGGGTGCGGTCATCGGCCCGTACGAGGACCTCAAGCCAGCGGTGGATTATCTCAACAGTCACTTTAACGAAAGCATCGCGATAGAACACGTGGCCGCGATGGTGCACCTCTCTTCCAGTCAGTTTCAGCGCCGGTTCAGAGCCTTGTTTCAGACCTCACCGATTCAATATCTGCTGCAGCTTCGGATCGATAGTGCCTGCCAACAACTGCAGCGCACAGCTCTTTCCATTGGCTCCATCGCGATTGAAAATGGCTTTTACGACCAGAGTGCATTCTGCCGCCAGTTTCAAAAGCGCGTCGGCCTGACTCCTCGCCAATACCGGACCCGATTCGGAAAAAACGCGAAGTGGACGCATTCTGCGCAGTGAGGCTTACATCCTCTCGGACCGCGGACAGCGAGTCCATCACGAGGACGCTGCACACGCTCGCAGTGCTAGTTCATTGAGGAACATTCGAGTGATTGGTGGAACTGGCCATCGGCATTTGCATCCAGTGCGGCGATGCCGAGGATGGGTTGGGGCAGCGCAAATGCGTGACGGACGAAGTTGCGATCCGCGGCCGGCGAGCGAGCCAACCAGCCAAACGTGAGTGCGATCACGAAAGGGAGAATCAATGGTAGACGGAGGGAGCGTTTCACGCTGCAAAATTACCGACCCGACCTAGAAATTGGAATTTGCTTTTCTTACCATTCCAGAGGGCTCGCTGCCCAAAAAAGGACGACCCCGTCAACCCACGACGGCCGCTCTTTCAGAACTCTTTGGCGAATTAACATCGGCTGGTGGTTCGCTGGTGCTTGGAACGATATCGGCATATTTGATCGGACCAATGAAAGGAGAGTTACCTGCCGCTGGAGCCTTGATTCATTCCCACCTTGCTTTTGACCAGATTTTTCAGAGCGGCGTTTTTGCTGATTAGCGTGCCAGCCTGCACGTCTTCCTCGCGGAAGCGCGCGAAAAGGATCTCTGCTGCGCCAGTGCGGTCGCGGTCATAGTGGACGTAGATGTCGCCGTTCGGAGTTTGCGCGATGACGGGGTAGGAGACGGGGCTGCGTTCATCCAAGAGCAGGCTGCTAGGCCATGTTTTTCCATCGTCGGTCGATAGAAAGGCAGTGACATACGAGCGGCCTTTCCCCCAATTCCATGCCTCGGAGCTATCTTTTG
>JACCEB010207099.1_pt1 | contig 12863 bp, 14 predicted proteins | sample 7454761 | NCBI WGS metagenome assembly JACCEB01 (sample SAMN15323454, study PRJNA562643) | freshwater metagenome | isolation source: river surface water | place: USA:Blue River Watershed | collected 2017-08-18 | reverse complement strand
CTCCTAAAAAAGAACAGGAACCTATACCTCCTAAAAAAGAACAGGAACCTATACCTCCTAAAAAAGAACAGGAACCTATACCTCCTAAAAAACATAAAACAGTTATTAATCATAATAAATATAAAAATATTAAATTCCATAGAGACAAATCTGAATTTTACACACCTGATAAAGAAATATCACCTAATAAATGGAATACAATGATTTGTAATGATTTAACTAATATTAATACACATGTAAAACCTGTTAAATTAACTCACAAGAAAATTAAAGATTTTTTAATCAAAGAATCAATTACAAATGAAAATAATAAAACACCACCTGAACTAATGAACTTTTTGTATTCTAGTATAACAGAAAATGCATACCAAATTAATTTTATTGATGTACTTAACAAATAATATCTCTTTCTATTATAAAAATGTTTAGTCAATATCATGGATTCGTGTATCCAAATACTAATACTAAAAAATCCAATAAAATATTAAATGATAATGATAATGATAATGATAATGATAATGATAATGATAATACATTAACAGAATTATCATCAAGTTCACCACCTCCACTACCTCCTACATCTGGTCTACCAATAATAACTATCCCAGAAGGACAACAAATGCCTATTAAATTACCAAGTATTAAACAAGGTGATTATGAAAATGTAATACAAAGAGCACTAGAACCTATACCTGAAATAAAATATATTCAACCAGAGGTAATACCAAAAGAAAAAATAGAAAATAAACCTAAACCTCAATCAGAAAGAAAACCTTATATTAATATGAAACCTCAATCAGAAAGAAAACCATATGTGAAACCTCAATCAGATAAAAGACCTTATATGAAACCTCAATCAGATAAAAGACCTTATATGAATATGAATATGAATATGAACAGTCTTGATAAATATAAAATTAATCTTGATGATAAAAAACAAATAAAAGAAATAAAAGAAACTCCTCCATCAGTTGTATTTCCAATTAAACCACCAGAAATAATATCACGTGAGAAAGTTGTTAAACCCATATCAAAAAAGAAACCTATATCTATTAAACCAAAACCATTATCAAAAAAGAAATCTATAAAACCATTATCAAAAAAGAAATCTATTAAACCAAAACCTATATCAAAAAAGAAATCTGTTGCGGATGATATTTTAACAAAAATAGAATCATCAGATACAGATTATAAGAAAAAATTTGAAAAATTAAAAAAAGTTTATCTTAAACAACATGATTCATTAGTTGATGTTTTTGATGGATACCAAAAATTATATCAAAAAGTAGTTGAAAAAGATGAAGTAAAAGTTAAATAAAAAAGATAAAAATAAAAAAACACAACAAAATATAATGTATTAAGCCATGATTAAAATATATTAACATTCCGGCAATCATACATGATATAACAAATAACATTTGATTACCAACTTGAGGTACTTCAGATTCTGTATTTTTAAATGTTGAATTCATTGCTCCAAACGCAATAATTATTCCAATTGCAAAAACTATAACGGCTAAAATATGCCAAGTCTCCATTATTCTTTTCTACTTTTACTATAAGATATTAAAAAATGATTGGTCAGGTAATAGTTTATATACTTACAGAGTTCGCAAAAGGATTTAGTGTATTTTATCAATCAACAGCATTAAAATGGGTTATCGCATTAGCTTTCTTTATACTTAACTTTGTTGCATATTATCAAAATCCAATATTATTTACAGAAAGTCGTAATTGTTATGGAATGTCATGTAAATGGTTTAATTTCATTGCTGGGGTGGCTAATTTATCTCTCAATTTATTTGGTATAATTGGTTTATGGTATTGTGCACCATTTACATCATATTTACCTGATTATTGGTATGTTCCTCTAGCAATTCTTTCATATGCACTTATTGTCCAAATAACATTGTCAGTTAAAACATATGAAGATGATGGGTCTTTAAATGCACCTCCTCAAGATTTATGGGGTAAAGAATATCGTGTTTGGTTAAATGTCATTATTATGATTCTAGACGTTATATTTTTCCATCAAATGTATTTAGATGGTGGTAAACAATTAATAAATAACCCACGTATCCTAGATGATTTCTTTCTAGGTAGATTTGGTGGTTGGAATGAATCCAAATTCGAATTTGTTCTAGGTTGGTGGGGTGTTATTGGTTTAATCATTGATTTTGCAGCAATTGTTACACTATCTCGTTTCAGATCATGTGATTATGATTTACCAGCCAGTTGGGATTATTAACCTCTTCTACCTCTTCTAGCTCTTAATAAATTAAGAAACATATTAACAATTGACATAAATAAATTAGTTGACTCTTTAATATAATCAGCATCAACTGGACTTTTACATTTTTCTGAATTTTCAATTACTGTTTTTGTATAGTAAATAAGTACAAAAGAAAATATAATTACACCAATGATAGAGACATAAAATTCCCAACTATTAATAAAAGAATTATTACAATTTGATACTAAACAGGCAAAGACTGGAACTAAATAAGCAAATAATAAACAAAATAAAGCAACTGCAATATAAGGTTTTAATGTTTCTGTAGAAACTAAATCAGGTTTGATAAATATAATTGCTGTTAAAGCTACAACTGTTAAAAGAGTTATTAAGATGGTTGATATAACTAGACCAGTTTGTTTTGTCATTATATAATATTGAATAACAGGTAATATCACTAATGCAACGTTTGTAATAAATGCAATCCAAACTGCTAATTTCTTATTGAATTCTAGGGGTGATATAGTATTTATTAAATATCTTAAAACCATAAGTATAATTAATTGGATAATAAAAATAACGATTGTTCCAATTAAACCAAAACCATATAAATACATATTATAATTTGGTATAAGTGCATTTAAAAAGATTGTTAATACTATGATTAATGATAAGGAGACTGTTAAATAACCATATGTATTGAAAACATAATTTTGACAAGTGGGCTTTTCATTTTCAAAAGAAGTACTTTGTACCATAACTGAACTACCAATTAACGTCGCAAGTGGTAATAATTGAAGTAATGAAGTTCTAAGATCCATATTTGATTTTATATTATAACAGCATAAAAATTAAAAATAAATAAGAAAATAATACTATTTAATATTTAACAAATAATAATGAATAAACATAATACGAATACAAAAGAAATCAGTATTCAAGTTGATATAGATAATGGATGGACGGATTTTAAAATTAAACAATTAAAAAGAAAAGCTATTGAATTAAAGATTTATCAATATATTCATCGAGATGCTGGAACATATTATAAGAAATTACATCAAAAATTATTTTTACCTCAAACTTCAATCATGACTATAGCTTCGGGAACTTTATTTGTTTCATTATCCGATAAAATAACACCGACAGGAAGGTATTGGATAAATCTCTTTGTTAGTTTTTTAACTCTGATTGGTTCAGTATTATCAGTTTGGGTTAAATTCTTTAATGCTGAACAATTATCATATGACCATTTAAAAGCTTCTAAAAAATATTCTATAATTGTTGATGATATTGAAGAACAATTAGGATTGGAAAATTCAGAAAAAGAACCTTTTACTAGTTATATGAATCGAATCAAGACCCTTATTAATGAACAAAAAAAAATGTCACTAGATATTGATAAAAGATTTTGGGATAATTATTTTAAATCTGTTAGTCGAGGAGACTTAATTATGTTAAATGAAACTGTTCTAGATGAACAAATTACTAGAGAGATGAATAGAATTGAAAGTAATCGTTCATATATTGCATTAGATATTGTATCTAATACTGATAATGATAATAATGATAATAATGATAATAATTTAGATGTTCATAATTTTATTAGTAAAACTAAAAATTATAATACAGAAGATTTAAGACGTAAATTAATGTATCAATTACAAAGAAATTTATAATTAATAGTGTATCAATTACAAAGAAATTTATAATTAATAGTGTATCAATTACAAAGAAATTTATAATTAATAGTGTATCAATTACAAAGAAATTTATAACTTTTTCAAAATATATAGTAAATGAATCTAAATTATAGACTTTTTATTTTATCGTTTGTATGTATAGTTTGTTTACTAATAATATATTATTTATATAATATAATAACAATGAAACCTATTTATGCAATTGCTGTTTTTACTGATAAAATTAAAGGTACCGTAAGATTTACAGAAGAACTTGAAAATAATAGAATAAGAATTGATGTAGACGTTTCTGGATTAAAACAAAATTCTCTACATGGTTTTCATGTTCATGAAGCCGGAGATTTATCAGATAAATGTACTAGTATGTGTGCTCATTTTAATCCATATGGAAAAACACATGGTTGTCCTGGTATGTCAAACAGACATGTAGGTGATTTAGGTAATATTATTACTAATGAAAAAGGTATTGCTAGATATACTTTTTATGATGATATAATAAAACTTCGTGGGGTTAAAGCTAATATTATTGGTAGAGGTTTAATTATTCATGAAGACAAAGATGATTGTGGAAAAGGTAATAATGAAGAGAGTTTAAAAACTGGAAATGCTGGTAAACGAATTGCATGTGCAGTGATAGGATATTCAAAAGAAAACTTCAAATGTTAATGATTTTTAATGCAAATTTTAATTATGTTTAATAAATTTTTAATATCAATTGGTTTGGAAATAAAAGCATCCATACCAATACTGAAACATTCTTTAATTGTTGTTTCTGTTACAGTTGCCGTAATTGCTACAAACATAGTATTTTTTTTTAAATTTTTACTAATAAGTTCTTTACATGCATCTATACCATTTAATCGAGGCATTTTAAGGTCAATAAAAGCAATATCATATTTATTACCAGATTCTATGTTTTCAATAAAATTTATTCCATCACTAGAACAGGTAATATTTTCATCTTTAATTCCAAACTCTGTAAGCATTTTGTGTAATACTTTTTGATTTGAATAATTATCTTCTACACTAAGAATTTTAACTTTTGATAATAATAAATTAAATTTATTTTTAAAATTACTAATATTTTCATTCTTATCTCTATCCATTTTATGAAAATTTATTATAATCTCATTCTTATTAGATAAATTAATATCATATTTATTATCATTATCAATGAAATTAAAAATATTCTGAATACTATTTAAATTCATATTATAAAACAAAATGATTTTATTATTCAGTTGTTTCATTTGACAATTTTGCATCAATTTATAGATTTGATATTTTTGTTCACCTATACTAGAATACCCTGTTGTATTTTTAATATCTTCCATACTATTGAGTAAAATAATAATATGATTGAATTTAGTATTAACATTTGATATATAGATATTACCTTCATCAATCGTATTAACTGGAATAGGTAATAAACCCATATTAATAATTGTACTAACCATTTCAATTCTTTTTTCTAAATTACTTGAAATAATCAGAACTTGATTATCATTAGTTTTGGTAAGATTAACATTGTTATATTTTAATGGTATTTTAACAATTATTGATGTTCCAACTTTTTCAACACTCTCAATATCAAAAGTACCATTCATTTTATTAATCAAAAATTTACAAATGGGTAATCCTAGACCAATACTAAAATTAATACTATAATTATTAAGATGCTGTTCTTCTTCACTTTCCTTTAACTTATTTTTAATAATCTCAAGGTCATGATTCGTCATACCACATCCATTATCATTTATTTCTAATTTAAATAAAAATTGGTTATCAGATATATTTTTTTCATTTTTAACTAATATCTTAATACGACCTTTCTCATTAGTAAATTTAACTGCATTAGATATTATATTAATAATGATTTGTTGAATTCTTTGTCTATCATGAATAACTTTAGCAGGTAATTTTTTATCATAATCAACCATAACTGATATTTTTTTATCATCAATTTCTAGTTGATATAAATCAATTGCCGATTTTAAACACTCCTCTAGGATAAATTCTTTCATATCAAAATTAATTTTACCATCAGTTATATGTGTGAAATCAAGTAAATCATTAACAAACGACAGTAATTGAAAACTACACTTATTAATTATTTGAACCATTTTTTCCTGTTCATCATTTAATTTAGTCTCCATTAAAAATTGTCCCATCCCAATAATACCATTTAAAGGTGTTCTTATCTCATGACTCATATGAGATAGAAGTAAATCCTTATGACAATTTAAGTTAATTCTATTTTTATAATTAATAATAATATTATTGATTAAAGGTATAAATGGTTTAATATATTCAATATATTTATTATCATATTCACCATTATACCCTGCTAGAACTAATATACTAATGATTTCATTTTTATAAATTAAAGGTATACCAATTAGGTTTTTAAAATTAAAAAAACCTTTTTTAGATATATTTCTAGGATCATTCATAATATCATTTGATATTATAATTTTCTTTTCAGAATAAATCATAGAATACAATTCATTGAAATCATATTCTTCTTTCCCATCACATTCTTCTTTTTCATATTGTATAATTGTTTGATATTTAATAAATGATTTACCTGTAATGTCTTGTAATATTTCAGCAATGAAACCGTATTTATTATGTGTTATTTTGACTAGTCTTATCATGATAAAGTTCATTAATTTTTTTAAATCATCATTAATTACAACTTCATTAAGACAATCAGTAACAACATTTAATAAATCCTTTGTATAGGTTTCAATTTCCATTGTTTATTTTTTCTCTAATCTCTTAATTTCAAACTAAGAAATTAGTATTATTAAAAAAATCAAAATCTCAAAACTCAACCATATTATTTCATGCTAGAAAGAAAGATTGATACTAATGTCGCTAGAACAGCATAGACAATGTAATATGTGGGAGTACCACCACTGAATTTAATAGCTTGGTCAATGTAATATTTAATTGTTGTGTGCCATGCACTTGCAACTAAGAAAGCCACAATAAGTGTAAAAATATTGTCCATTAAATAATTACCAATAATTGCTTGGAGACCTTGGTTTTTATCAGTTGTAACAGCAGCTGGTTGCATTTGCATTTGTGCTGGCTTTTGCATTTTAGGTTGCGCTTGTACTTGTGGTTGTTGATTCATTGGTGCTTGGGTTAAAGTTGATTGAACAACCATTGGTGCTTGAACTTGTTGTTGTTGTTGTTGTTGCATCTGGGGCATTTGTATTTGTTGTGATTGTTGTGGTTGTTGAAAAACAAATTGGTTTGCTGAAGAATTGTCAAACATACTTTGATTAGAATTTAAAAAATTCATTTGGTTTCCATTATTTAATAATCCATTATTTCCAAATTCAACTGAGGAACAATCATTACATCCATTCGAAATATAACTCATTTTATATAACTAAAAGAAAAAATTAAAAAACTAAAATCAAATAAATAACTAAAATCAAATAAATAACTAAAATAACTAAAATAAATTATTGATTACGACTTGTTGATGTGCTTGTTTTCAGAAAAACATCAAAATTTTTAATTAAACTATCTGGATGAAACCCACATGCAAATTCTTCTTTACCAACTTTAATATTTTCTAAAATATCAGAACCATTGATTATTTTAACATTTTGACTTTCTAGGTTTAATGCCCATGGATTATTTTCCTTCAAGTATTCTTGAAATTTACTTTCTTCTTCCTCACTTTCTATTTTCTCTAAATATTTAATAATTTCCATTTGACTTTTAAAGAATAAATAATTATTAACCTTTGTTTCATTTTTATCAGAACCAAATGGTAATGTAGCATCATAAATTAAATTGACATCTTCAAATCCAGAACCAACTGCATCAATCAATGTCGACTCAACCATCATATCTCTAAAAAGACCAACGACAAATAATCTTTCAACTCCTTTTTCTTTAAGAAATTCTGATAAACCCGTTGATGTCATATTATTGTCCATAAAAGCTGATCTAGGATAAGATGAACCATCAGCACCTAACCACATTATCTTACCACGACCATCAATCACAGGAGGTTTAATATAAACATCTGGGTTAATATTCATGTTTGGGCGATATAAAGGAGCAATATTTAATCTAGGGTGGAATTCAATCCCTCGATAACATTTTTGATTTTCAATAATAACATCAGAACCATCAACTAATGCATGATCTGGATATAATTTATCCATACCATTAAATTGATTCATACCTGTGTTAACAAATGTAGGATCCACATAAGACCAGAAATGTTTATCAACCATATCATCAGTAGTCTTTTCTAGGGCTTGTTGATAAGTTATATTTTGTGTAGTAACCAAATCCTTGATTTTACCCTTTTTCTCTCTTAAATAATGATGACTAGCGAAACTAGGATGGTCAGGAGGATATGCAGTTTGAGTATAAACAATATGATCGAAGAAATATTTTTTACGTGTTCCTGTTGGGTAACTTCCTTCAAAATATTTTAATCCAGTATTATAATCAGTTACTTCATTTAATGTATCAACCATTGCAGGTGAACCAGCTAAACCAGCATTAAAATAATCCATGTCTTCTTCAAATAAACCAATTAATTGATTAATCTTACGAACAAGATCTTTTTCTTTAGACACATCATCATTGATATCTTTTTCAGGATACATTGAAAATGCACCACCTCTAAAAAAACAATTTTGCATATTAACAACAATTAAAGCTGTCTTTTTTGTTCTATCCCCAATTTCAAGACTAGGAATTCTATGAAGAATATTTACACCATTTTCTTCTTGTTCTTCTGTTTGATTATTTACACCCATACCATTATCATTATTTAAATTAGCCATAGTATTATTTAATGTGTTTTCAGTTTCAGAATTTAAATCAGATTCTTCAGGTGTTGGTATCGGTTCTTGTTCTGATTCTTGAGGAGATGTTATAGGTTGTTGTTCTGATTCTTGAGGAGGTAGTATAGGTTGTTGTTCTGATTCTTGAGGAGGTGGTATAGGTTGTTGTTCTAGCGGAGATGGTATAGGTTGTGTGGATGGTATAGGTTGAGGTTCTATATTATTTTCAGATTGTGTGTTAGGATTAGTGTTTTGATTAGTTTTATCCATATTTCTTTATCTATTACAAAGAAATTTTATATTGAAAATAATTATTTTATATTATTGGGTCTAAATTATTTTGATTATATGCTTGAGGTGTATTCCATTCTACAGGACTTAATTCATTATAAGTATTTTCAGACCAAACTGTATTGATTTGATTTTTAACCATATCTAGAATAAGATCAAAAACTGTTATCATTTTTCTAATAAGAACTCTAATATGAGTATCAAGGGGTAAATCACGCTGTTTTGTAAGTGTATTTTCTTGTAAATTAAGTGTTTCATTAGAAACTATTAATGCAGACATTTGATTCAATATATATTTTCTTTGGTCAACCAATGTAGAAAAAACATGATGTTGATAAGTGTTTTTTTTATTATTCATAACAGATTGACTTAATTTAATAAAGTTTTTCCATGTGGTTTTAATTGATTGATAGATTAATGAATTTGTCTTTTTAAATTTTTTTAATTCTTTCATGATAGAATTACCTTCCTGATATAAAACATTCATATTCATATCATAATCACCATTATTTGTATTTTTCTTAGAAATATTTAAATTATTATATATACTATTCCTTTTCTCTGGAAAAATTAAAAAATATATTACGATTATGATAATTACTAATCTAAAATTATATTGTATTAATGGTAATCCAATAATTATTAAAAAAGATATCAAAATAATATCAATATCCATAACTTTACTTTTTTACAAGAAAAATAATTATGAATAGAAACGGTTTTTGTCATGATTTATTTTAATTTAATAACTTTTGTAGGTTGGTCATCTAGAAAATCACTTAAATCACTTAATGAAATCAATTTATCTTGTGAAATAACCTTAAGTAATTCATAATTTTGTTTGTACTGAATTTTATTCAAAGATTTTAAGAGATTTTCAGGAAATACTAATTGAATCTTTTGAGACATTTCAATATCTTAATAAAAATAAAATAAAATTAAAAACAAATCAATTTTTTATACCAACATGTCTATATTTAACTATATTATCATGTTTTTCCTGTACATATAAATATTTTTTATTATCAATTAAATATTCGACACCATCAATATTAATTGGCTTTAACTTTATGGTGTTCGATTTTTCTCTTTTAGGTTTGATTTCGACTGTTGGTTCTTCGTCGATTCTTCCATATGGATGTTTGGATTGATGACTAGCACAATATTCTGAATTATTTTTACGATTGCGTGTACATCTCTTCATATTTGGCTTTCTAGCAATACAATAATTTATCGGATCGATCGGTCGTGTTCTAGATTTGTTCTTAATCAGAGATGTATAATCAATAAATTCCATCAATTCATCATTATCAATATTGTATCTCTTTGAAATAGATAATATGATATCTTCCAAATCTGATATCTTTAAAGTTACAACATCCATATTTACTTATAAGTAATACATAAAACAAACTTTTTAAACTCATTTTAGATACAAGTTTATTATTATTTATTGCTGTGCACATTGTACACCTGGACCTCCCATTTCTTCAAACAGATTACCTGTTTCATTTTCAAAGAAGTGTTGCTGTTGAGATTGTTGCGATTGTTGATGGTTAAGTTTAGTTTCTTCTAGAGTTTTTACTTCCTTAATATCATTATCATCAATAACTGGATTATTTCTTTTATGTTGAGGTAAAACTTGTTTGAAAATATCCTTTCGACTGTTATCTAGGTTCTTCGGTAAAATAACCGTAAAATGAAGATACATATCACCTTTACCTTTACTATTGACTATCGGCATACCTTCATTACTAATTTTCATAACTTCATTTGGTTGAATAGTACGACCACTGTAATTAATAACTAGTTTACGTTTATCTAATTGACAAATAACTAAATTGAAACCGCACATCGCTTCCAATAGATTTAATTCGACGTTCATATGTAAATCATTATTTTTACGTGTAAGATTCGATGGATTATATCCTTTTACTTCTTCTGTAATAATTACTAAATCACCTGGTTCATCCGTATCTGGATATTCATCACCCATATTATTAATCTGAAAGTTTGAACCAAAAGAAGAACCTTGCGATAGATGAAACTTCATCGATTTTTCTTTTCTAGTCACTCTTTCACCATTACAACTTTTACATAAATCTTTAGGATCAGGAATAGTTTTACCTTTGCCTTTACATTTTCCACAAACATGCATACTTTGTTGAATCATACCAGGACCAACTTGACGAAGTTGTGTAACCTGACCTTTACCTTGACATGTATCACATCTCTTAATTGCATCTGGATTTGATGAACCTTTACCATCACAATTTGTACATTTAACCTGTGGTCTAAGTTTAATATCAAAATCTTTGCCGTTATATAAATCAGCAAGAGTAACATTAAGTACATGTTTAGTTGGTGGAGGTTTAGATTTCTGTCTTGTCATCCGTTCACTAAACCCATTAAACCCAAATCCATTACCACCAAAAATATTTTGGAACATATCAAATGGATTATGTGCTTCACCACTTGGATTTTCATCTAATCCACTCTTACCTGTTCGGTCATATACAGCACGTTTATTAGAATCTGAAAGGACTCCATAAGCATAATTAATATTTTGGAACTCTTCAGTTGCTTTTTTAATACCTTCTGGAGTTCTGTCTTGACATTTATCAGGATGGACTTTGGCTGCTAATTTCAAATAAGCCTTTTTAATTTCTTCAGGAGAAGCATCAGGTTTTACGTTAAACATATCATAAAATTCGGTTTCTTTAACATTTTTAGACATTGATTGTATGATTTAAATTATATATTTAAGTGTTGTAAATTGTTTAAGTTAAATATTATTAGTATCTTTTTGAATTCTAATATATTCCTTTTCTAGGTCCTCCTTGAATTTTTCTTGTTCCATATTATATTTCTCCTCTAATTCATTTAATGATAATTTAATATCAACAAAGGAATCTATATTATTCTTTTTTTTCCCAATTAAATCCATCAAATATTCAATGTCTTCTTTTAATTTTTGATGTTTTTCTTTATTGACTTTTATATTTATAATGATTTTCTTCATATTTAAGAATTGCCTTTCTAGCATCAGAATTAAACTCAATATCTCAAGTATTGTTTCTTGTTTTTCATTCATCCACATACTTCGAAATAATCTCCATATCATATTATTTTTATATTCAACCTCTTCTAAATCGGAATAATATTTATCATAAAAATTCAATATTTCAGTATCATTGTTATATCTTTTTTTTAATATATCAACAACTTGATATTTTTCCTTCAATTCTTTAACAACTGATTTTGTTTCATTCATTATTATTAATTGTTATTATATATTATTTTAATCTATTTATTACTCAAATCTTTTGTTCATTAGATTAATAATAGTATAAATTGAAGATTTGTCTTTAAATCCTAAGTCTTTTAAATTTGTTTTAATTAGATTACAATATTCAATGTATTTTTTCTTCAATTGGTTTGGTGAAGTTTCTAAACCATAATTATTAGATTCATTATCGATTTCCATATCTGTATAATCATCACTCAATTGAAAAGCCATACCTAAATTTAAACCAATAATCGATAATTTATCCTTTAAATCATTGTTCATATTTGTCTCTTCACTAAGTAAATAAAAAGGACCCAATGTTGCTAGTTTAAATAATGATGCCGTTTTTAATTCAGCAATCTTTAGTGTTCTAGCACCTTTATTCCATGTTGGATCCAAATCATATTTTTGACCATTAACTAAATTAGTCATTTCTGAATTTATCAATTCTTCTAATTCTAGATACAACATACTATAATTATCATTTTCATACATTAATTTTTTAACCAAAGTTAGTAAAT
>JACCEB011086388.1_pt1 | contig 12866 bp, 10 predicted proteins | sample 7454761 | NCBI WGS metagenome assembly JACCEB01 (sample SAMN15323454, study PRJNA562643) | freshwater metagenome | isolation source: river surface water | place: USA:Blue River Watershed | collected 2017-08-18 | reverse complement strand
TATACCTTCGAATTTAACAGAAACAAATATCAAATATATATTGGATTTTTATCAAGAAATCTATCCAAAATTTGTTAATTATCTTATGGAACTTGGTTTAAAAAATTTAAAAATACCAAAAGGATATGTAACGTCTACTTTAAATTATGATTCAATTCAAAAATTACCTAAATTTGATTCAGATTCATTATTAGATGATTCTAAAGAATTTTTAAATTCTAATCTCACTATGAGCAATTGGGTTGATGAATATAATGAATTTAATCCATTCGGTATTTTAATTAAATATTCTGTTTCTAAATTTTCCTTTAAAGGTCTTATTGATGAAAATTCCAGTATAATTAAATGGTATCCCAACACTATTATTAATTCTGTTTCAAATAATTGGGTTTCATTAAATGATTATTATCAAATGGTTTTAACTGATCTAAATAATATCCAAGTAAATGATGAAGATGGAGAACATATTTTGGTTTCAAAAAAAGAACTTTTAAAAATAAATGATTTTCTAATTATAGATAACGTTAATGGAGATACTAATATTGTTTTACCTATTTATATCAATAAACATCATTGGAGTTTAACAAAATCTATTTGGAAATATCATATGGCATTTATTAATAATACTTTTGAATATAATTATAATAAAAAAATGGATAATATTTATTACTTGGTCTTACTTAAAAATCTTAATATGTTTAACGAACCAAATAAATTTACTAACAGCTTTATTCGGGTATTCTTTTATAATCTAAGAACATGTATTGAACTAATGATTGAAAATAAATTTATTAATTCAGTATCAAATGAGGTTAAAAAAATATTTGAAATAATTACTGTAATTAATGGACCTAACCCCAATGTTGATATACTTAGAAATAATTCAATTACATTTGTTATAATGGTTATTCAGTGGATTATCTCATCAAATTGTAATCTTGAACAATTAAAAAACTATTTGGCTGGATATAGAAATATTGTTATAAATAATTATATTTTTGAAAATTATAAAATTGATTTTTGGGAAGGAATTAAAAATAAACCAGAAGAAGAAAGGAAAAATGAGTTACAAATTTTAAAACAAGAAATCATCCAAGAAAACAAATCATTATATGATTTAGAAATTGATCTAGTTTTATTAGGGGAATTAATTACTAAAATTTACAAGTTAAAAGGATTTAATCAATTAATTAAATTACTTGATAAACATTATGGTTGTATACCAATTAATTCTGACACTTTTATTAATTGTAATATTTTTAAATCAATGTTTGAAACTCTGGAAAATTATAAAACATTTAATATAAATAATTATTTGGAATCAATTGATTTAACATATTTTCTAAATCAGGTTGAACAGAATAAACTTGTCGAACAAGTTGATCAAGTTGACCAAGTTAATCAAGCTGAACAGGTTGACTTGGTCAATCAGGTCGTACAAATTTATCAAGCTAATTAATATTTTTGTAAAAAAATTGATTAAATATAATTTATTTAATATAATATATAAACAAAATGAAAATAAGTCAAGTAATTAACGAGCTGAAAAAAGATCCTGATGAAATGTTAAATTCGATGGATGGGGATGGGATTAAAAAAACCATTGATTATTTGTCGGATAAATATTATAATAAAAACGAGTCTTTGGTATCAGATCAGTTATTTGATTATATTAAAGAATTTTATGAAAAAAATTATAATCAAAAAGTAGAAGTTGGTGCTCCAATTAAATCTACCAATGGTAAAGTTAAATTACCATATTATATGGGTAGTTTAGACAAAATAAAACCATCAACAGGAACATTCAATAAATGGGTGAGTGATTATCCTGGTCCATATGTTATTTCATATAAACTTGATGGTATATCTGCAATGTTATATAAGAAAGGTGGAAAGGTTTATATGTATACACGAGGTAATGGTACAGAAGGCCAAGATATTTCACATTGCATTGAACCAATGGGTATTAATGTATCAAAACTTGTAGAAGGTGATGCAATTAGAGGAGAATTAATCATGACTAGAGATAATTTTAAAAAAATAGCCGATAAAATGGCTAATGCTCGTAATGCTGTTTCTGGTATCATCAATACTAAAAAACCTGATTCCAAAATGCTAAAATTAATAGATTTTGTTGCCTATTGGGTTTTGTATCCTGAATTTAAAAATTCTGATCAATTAAAATATATTGAAAAGAAACAATTTGTCCCAAGAACTGTTGATTATTTTGAAAAGAAAAAAATTACTATTGATGAACTTTCCGATATGCTAGTAAAAGGAAGAGATAAATATAAATATGAAATAGACGGGGTTGTTGTTATAGATGATTCTAAATATTATCCTCAAGACATTGGTTCTAATCCTTCATGGGGATTTGCTTTTAAACAAGTACTTACTGATCAAATTGAAGAATCTACTGTTGTGGATGTTATTTGGGAAATTTCAAAAGATAAGTATATTAAACCAAAAATTAAAATTAATACTGTTGAACTGTTAGGTTCAGAAATTACTTATGCAACTGCTTTTAATGCCAAATATATTGTAGATAACAAAATTGGTCCAGGTGCAATAGTAAAAATTATAAAGTCAGGAGATGTTATTCCATATATTCAAGAGATTGTCAAAGTTTCAGACACTGGTAAACCAAAAATGCCTTCTGTTAAATACGAATGGAATGAAACAGAAGTAGACATTATTGCCACAGAATTAGATGAAGAAAATATGAATAAAATTATTGTTAAAAAACTTGCTTACTTTTTTGAAACCCTGGATATTAGATATATGGCTGAGGGAACAATTCAAAAGTTTGTTGACAATGGATATGATGATTTACCAAAAATTCTAAAGGCTGACAAAACAAAGTTATATCAAATTGAAGGATTAGGTTCCAAATCAATTGATAAAATTTATGATAGTATTAATGAAGGATTAACAAACAGAAAACTATGTGAAATTATGGGTGCAAGTCAAATATTCGGAAGAGGTATTGGAGTAAAAAAATTTAAATCCATAACAGACGACTATCCTAATATTATTGAAATCTATAAATCAAAAGGAAAAGACCATACTACCAAACTTATTAATACTATTAATGGATTTGAAACCAAAACCACTACCAAGATTGTTGATAATTTTGATGAATTTATTATTTTTTACAATAATTTAATAAAAATCAAACCAAATCTTATTAAAGAAGAAATCTCTAAAAGTGTATCTAAAAAAGACACAGATAGTAAAGAAGATGAAACTAAAAAAGATATTCCAAAAGGTTATGAGTATTTTGTTGGTAAAACAATCGTATTTACCGGATTTAGAGATAAAAATAGCGAAAAAATATTAGAAGATATAGGATGTAAAATTACATCTTCGGTTAGTAAAAATACAGATTTGGTTATTGCTGAAGACCCTAATGATAATTCTAATAAAGTTCTTAAAGCAAAAGAATTAGGTATTGAAATTATGTCTAAAGATAAATTTATTGATAAAACTGTACTTAAATTATAAAAATATTTTATTTGATTAACTTAATTAACTAATTAACTTTTTTCTAATAATCTGATTTAATTTTTTTAATTATATCTGAGGTTGATATTAAATCATATCTTGAAATGTATTTGTAAATTGATAATTCAAATGCACCAGGATACCAATGCTTGTCTGATTTACCCTTATATTCTTCCCCAATGATTACTATGTCTATCTTATTATCTAAAATAAATTCCCTAGTAGTAATTAAAGGAGCATCTATATAAACTTTATCTACATATTTACAATGAGCTACTGTTTCATATCTTATTCTTTCATTTATTATAGGGGCTCTTTTATAATCAATACATGATTTATCACTATGAATCCCCACGATTAATTCAATTGGTTCATTGAATGATTTTGAAATTTTTTCAAATAACATCATATGTCCTAAATGACATAAATCAAATACACCACAACAATATACCCTAATTTTTTTTATTTTTGGTTTAAAAATACTAATTTCTAATTCTTTTGAAATCCCATAAATAAAATTTATTAAATAATAGATTATATACATTGAAGTAATAACAGGATATAATATAAATAGAATCGGAACAAATGCTAATTTAATACTTGGGATAATTTTGAATATTTTATAATTTATAATATCTAATAACAATAAGGTATCAGTTAGAGATGACAATTCCAAATAATAATTTGGTTTCAATAATAACCCAATATTTTTTATTAAATAATAACCAATTATAATTATTGGAATACCTAATTCTAAATTATCACCATTGATATATTTGGTTTTATTTATTTGATATATCCAGTATAAAGAATATAAATTTAAAACAAATGCACCTAATAAAAATAAATTTTGTTTATAAATAAAATCTGGAATTGTAAAATTAGATAAAAATAATAAAACTGTCAAAGTTAAAAATAATGAAACATCTGATATATTTTTAAAAATTATTTTTTTTGTATATATTGCCTCATAATGTGGTAATATAAATATTAAACTTAAACTAGAAATCAAAATATTTATTGTATTAATTTCTAGTCCAAATTGCTCACCTAACCCTTTGGCTATTAAACTCAAATTAGTTAAATCAATTAGATGGTCTAAATATTCTCCTATTACTGATGTTTGTTTTGATTTTCGTGCATGAATACCATCTAATCCATCAAAATTCATATATAAAAATACTCCAATACCCATATAAATATTTCCATATTCACAATTTCTTAATAAAAATCCTGTTATTACCGAAAATAATCCCATGAATGTAATTATATTCGGAGTAATTTGTTTAGGTATTATTTTTTGAATTTGATTCCATATTTTATTATAGAATTTTGTTAAAAATGTATTATCTTCAGAACTATATTTATAATTTTGATAATTAATTATATTTTCTTTTGATAAAATTGTATTTTTCATATATTTTATTATAAAAAATATATTATAAAAATATTAAATTATTTAATTATTTAATTTAATTATCAAATTGTTTAATTTTAATTTAAATATTAATTTGGTATATTAAATAAAAAATTATGAATAATTCTGATGGAAAAAAAAGATCATTTGATAAAATTTACTTAACAGATAATATAGATAAAATATCTGGTTCTGAAGAAAATAATAATGAAAACAAAAATTCTGATGGCAATAAATTAGACAATCTAGTTAAACCAGATAACATAGAACCTATTGGTATTAAAAATATTATAAAAGACGAACCTAAAGATGAAAATCCCAGAAAAAAAATTAAAATAACTATTAAAAATCCTAATTTAAATAATGAAAATAATAATGAAAATGATTTAGATACGACTAATACCCCAAGAATAAGATATTTTTGTGAAAACAAAACTAATTGTGATCACAAAAAATACAATACCAAGTGGTATGAAGCAAACAAAATACCTTTAGAAAAAATAGAATCAATTGGTGATTTAATTAAATTGGGTTCTTATTATCATTGTAGAATGAGAAAAGAATATAATGGTATTGATTTAAAAATATTATTTAATATAACTCCTTATCTAATTGAATTGGATACAATGATAGGACTGGCTAATATTAAAGAAGAAATAGTTAATATGATTATTTATTTATTATTGATGAAAAATTCAGATAAAGGATTGAATTCAGATATGTTGCATGCGGTAGTTACAGGTAGTCCTGGTTGTGGTAAAACTACATTTATCGAAATTATTGCGAAAATTTATACTAAACTTGGGGTTTTAAAAAAAGGACATATTGTAAAAGCTAAACGTTCAGATCTTATTGGTAAATATCTTGGTCATACTGCGGTACAAACACAACAGAAAATTAATGAAGCTAAAGGAGGTATATTACTAATCGATGAAGCATATTCACTAGGCAATCCAGAAGGACGTGATTCATTTAGTAAAGAATGTTTAGATACATTAAATCAAGCACTTTCAGAAGATAAATCAGAATTTATTTGTATTATTGCCGGATATAAAAATGCACTTGATAATTCTTTCTTTAATTATAATGAAGGTTTAAGAAGAAGATTCCCTTTTAGATTTGATATTTCTGCATATAAAGCTGAAGAATTAGCTTTAATCTTTATGAAAAAAATTAAAGAATATGGATATTGGGAATTAGAATTTAACCAAGAACAACTTAATAAAGAAATTAAAGATAATTTTAAATATTTCGAAAACCAAGGAGGAGATATGGAAACACTATTTCTTAATTTAAAAATAGTACATAATAAAAGAGTCTTTTTATTACCTATATTAGATAAGAAAAAATTAATTATAAAAGATATTAAAGAATCAGTAAATAAATTTTTAAAGTTAAAAGGAGATTATTTTAAAAATAAACATGAAACCCCTCCCGGTATATATATTTAATATATATAATTATATATAATATGAAATCCATTAAATTTTATTTTGATATAAATGACAAAGAATTTATATCAACTAGTCAAACTGTTCCAACAGTTAAATCAAACAATTTAATCAATAATGTTTATATAAAAACACCAATTTATAATCCTTATGGTAAAAAGATTGGATATAAAACAAGTAATGATATTTTACAACAAGTTTCATCAACTGAATATTCAGTAAGAATATTTAATACCTATCATTTTGATAATCTTGGTACAATTAACTGGGAATATTCTTTTATAAATTCAAAACCTAATGTATTCTATCCTGTAGGAACTATTGCTGAATCAAATATTGTTTCTGGAACAGGAGATTTTTTAGGTGCAACTGGTAAGGTTAAATTAAATCCTACTGCTGATGGTAAAAGATATGTGGTTATTAAATTTGATTGTTAAATTGTTAAATAAATTATTGTTGATTAGCTAATTCAATTAACTTATCAACTGCTTCTTTTTTATATACATCTGGAGTAATAAATTCCATACAATCTGCAATACCAAATAATTTTATTTTCTTAAAATCATCAAATTCTGATTCGTTTAATACATTTTTTTCATCGTTTGACCAATCTACCATTTCACCTTTTAATTCAAAATTGTCATCTGAATATTTTTCAATACTCCATGTTTTAACTGGATTGCAAATTTCACCAACTTTTACTTCGTCAACATGAGTTAATACTGCAAACATACCAACATTAACAAATACATATGGGTCTGAACTATCTCTACAATCATAATAATCAGCAGTTCTATACCCATAATAAACTTCATAATTGATTAAATTTATTTCGTTAAACACAGTCTGAATTGTTCCTGTAAACATTGGAATACCAGATCTTCCTCTAGCAATTTGAACTACTATTTTGGTGTCTGGATATTTTCTCATTATAAAACTGAATATTCTATGTAAATCTTGCATAAATTTTCCTCTATCATAACCAAATACTTCTTCTGCTGGTCCTTTTTTTCTTACTTCTTCACCAGCTTCTCTTCCAGCATATGGAGCATCCATTACAATCTGCATGTTAGCCCAACCAACACAATTTTTACATTTGGTCTGCCATGAGATTATTTTACCTGCTTCAAAGTTAATACCTACTATCATAGAGTCATCACCACCTTTTTGTTGATTTTTTAAAGCTAAATATCTATTTTTATATTTTAAATATTTTGAATAATAATCCATATTATATAGATAAAATACAAAATAAAATATTTAAACATATAATAATTATTATCGGTATAATGGATCTGAAAAACAAAACAACTACAAATGCTAAAGTCTTTTTTGGTCAGACTGTACCAAAATTTTTAAATAAAGAACAAGATAAGCCTGATAAAAAGAGTAAAAAGAGGAAACGCCATGTAGCGGAATCAGAAGATGAAGAAGATGATGAAGCTAGTCCTTTTGTTTTACCCGGATTGCTAGGAGGTGAAGATGAAAAAATTTATATTAAGGAAAATCATTTGTATTTTCATACTGGGGTAGACGAAGATTCTGTTGATTCAGTTAAAAAATTAATGAGAGCTTATGCTATTAAATTTAATCGTATTAGAAAAACACATACTTGTGTTCAAATTAATCCTAAACCACTTTATCTTCACATTTATTCACCAGGTGGCGATGTGTATGCTGGTTTATCACTTTATGATTATATTATGGAATATCGTGAACATATTCCAGTATACACTGTTGTAGAAGGATTAGCTGCTAGTGCTGCCACATTTATTTCAGTTGCCGGAACCAAGCGTTTTATCACTCCAAGTTCCTACATGTTAATTCATCAACTATCTACATTTATGCATGGAAATTTTGAACAATTAAAAGATGAATTTGATAATTCTAAAAAATTAATGGAAAAAATTATGGGTATTTATGAAACCCATACATCAATTACCAAAAAAAGAATCCCTAAAATTCTAAAACATGATTTAATTTGGGATGCAGATGAATGTGCTGCCAATGGTCTGGTTGATGAAATTAAATTAATCGATTTATTTAATGACGATATTAAATCTGATGACGAATCTAATGAAAATTAAAAAAATTAAAAAAATTGAAAAAATTGATATTTTCTAATACCTCTTATATACATCATATTACAATACAATACATTATTATACAATATATACTATATAATATATATTATACTAAAATGAGCACGATTGACCCAGAACTAAAGAGCTCGAGTATGGAGCAAGAAACCATTATTAATTTTTCCTCTGAAACAAATCCTATCCAAATTAACTGTGGGGCTAAAGGAATTATTGTTTTGGACTCGGTATTCACTGAAGAAGAGTGTGCAAACATGAGGAGTATTATAGATAGTCAGGAATCCACAAACATCCGGACTAAATTATGTCTAAAATTCCCTCAACTTTCTCAGATTATCACATCGAGATGTGACGAATTTATTCCTAAAAATCCCTATTTTGAAGACCATTATCTTCGAAGTTTAAAACACAAAAATGACCATCACAATAATGACCAGTACTGGAACTTTTCTGAAATTAATCCGAACTGGAGGTTAGTAAAGTGTAATCTAGGAAGTAAACTCACTAAACATTTCGATGGTGTGTATGTCAAGTCTGTAGATTACAAAAGTATTTATACTGTTATGGTCTACCTAAATGATTCTGATGGTGATCTTAAATTTGATGATTTACAAGTACAACCTAAATTAGGACGTGTTGTAATTTTCGATCAAAAACTTCTTCATGAAGGATTAGAGAATACATCTGGTTTCAAATATTTCATTAGGTCAGAGTTAATGTATCAAAGGGAACAATCTATTGAAAAACCTGCTGATGCTAGAGCAATGGAGCTTTATACACAAGCATCAATTCTTAGCAAAGAAGGTAAAAAAGAAGAAGCTGAAATATTAGAAAATCAAGCATTTGAAATGTCCACAATGTTAGAAAGAACTGTGCTTAATTTGTAAAGTTTATTTATTTTCTAATTGTTTTTTTAATTTTAGATATTTAGATTTGTATTTTAAATATTTATTTTTCATTGGGTCAATATCATTTGATATATTTGAACTCCCTCCTCTTGAAGATTGACCCATACTTCTTTTTAACTGTTCTTCATCTGTTTTAGTTTTTTCATCAATTATTTTTTTTAAAGCATTCTTTAATTCATTATCAAAAACTAAATTTTGTTTATTAATATTTTGTAATATGAAATTATCATAAAACCAAGATGTTGATAAATAATATAATATTCTGTTGTAATTACAATTTAAATAATTAGATTCTCTGGAATAAGGGTCATTTTCGTTCATTATAAAAACATCAGCTGGTGAACTGTTCCATTTTTTAAAATTATATTTAGGAACACATCTACTTTCTAGCGATGATTTATCTTCAGAATTTGTATAATATCTATCTAATATACCTTCTGGTGCTATAAATTTAATTTTATCGGTAGTGTCTATAATTCCAAATTTATTTAATATTGCATCTGTATTTATTGCTGTTAAAATTAAACCTCCTTCTCCATCATCTTCATATACATCTTCTCCGTTAGTTTGGTCAATTAAAGCTATAAATATAAAATGTAAGTTATTTATATTAGTTTGATAACGTTTAAATAAATGTAATAATGATATTAGTGTTTTACCAGAATTTAAATAATCTGTTATTACAACCCGTACTCCTGAATTTAAATCATCTACTAACATTTTAAAATTAGGATTATTGGTTAATAAATCAGGATATTTTTCAATAAGACCACATATATCCAAATTATTTTTAAATGTTAATCCACTTAATGGTATTGATATTATTCTTCTATCCGGATTTTTTATATTCCATAAAAAATTTAATTTATCTAATGAGTCACCTAAACTATAAACCTTATATCCTTCATTAAAAACCATATTAATTTCATAAAAATACTTAAATATAGTAATGAATTCTGTAGCTAAATTATTAGGAGACTTCCATAAACGGTAATATGTTTCGTCTCGATACCCACTATCTTTATCTATAAAATTAAAATAATTTTTTAATATATAATAATTACTAACTAACTTATTTATTATCTCATTTGAACCAACTCTTGATAAAAAAGCACCTTCTGTTAAATTTTCAGAAACTGGTACAAAACTTTTTATTAACGTGTCTATCATATTTATATATATATATATAAATATTATTATAGTATAAAAATATAAATATAAAAATTGAATTATATTATGAATATAAAATAATAAACTATGGACAGAGATTTTTCACTTCCTCATATCCAAACTAATTTTATGGATAACCAATCTTATCAGCAAACCAATAACTATAAAAATGGTTCACCAAGATCTAATTCAAGAAGATTAGTTCAATCTAACGAAAATACTAATTTACATTATAATAAATTTTGTTCATGTGGTTCAGAATTTAATGAACCATGTGTTTGTGGTCCAAATACTAAAATATTAACCCCAAGTAATTCAAGGGCTAATTTTAATCAACCTATTTTTCCAAGTCAAATTAGTCCATCTAACCCGATTAATCCATTTCCAGATTTTAATCCTGAACCCGAAAGATTTTTTAAAGTTAATGTTGAAACAGAGGCATTTAAACTTGCCCTACATACACTAAATATTTCACAATCAGAATATAATTCAATGGGAATAGAAGATTTTAAACGTTTTCCTAATACTATTCCTGAGATTTATGCAATCAATATTCTGATTGAATCAAAAAAGAAAAATTGTTCTAATATATCTCCGATTAAAAGATTTGGAAATTTTGCTAATGAATTTAGACCTAATTTCAATAATCCACAAGTACCACAACAAGATATATTGGACAATTTTGTATCTAATTCAGTTAGTGAGTTTAGAAAATAAAAAAATTTTTTTTTATTAAATAATTTGTAAATTAAATAATTTGTAAATTAAATAATTTGTATATTGAAATTATTTTTATAATTTGTTTGCTGAAACATTAATTTTAGTTTCACCTGCTTTAATTCTTTTATAGTATGTCCAGAAATTATTAGAACAAAAAGAGCATTTGTCTTGAGCTTCTAGCCATACACCCATGCATTCTTCATGGAAACAATGTTTACAAATTGGGCATGCGCAAGCAATATCTTTATCTGCATCTGTCATTTCATCATAACAGAATGTGCAAGTATCTGAAATAGGTTTAGGGAAAATTTTAAAATCATCAATAGTAATAAAATCTGATTTTCTAACATACTGTTTATCTTTCCACATATCCGAATTATCAGAAAATTTAGCCAATAGTTGTTCTAAATGTTCATTTGATAGTGTTTTAACTGCTGGTTCAAAGAAATAAGTTTGATTAATTTTAAGTACTTTACATACAATAAAACAAATATGTTTACAAACAATATTTTTTTTACCAGAATTAAATTTGTGATCAGCACATGAACACCAGAAACTACCTTTAGGATCATCTTTAAATACTTTAACATCATATGCTTCTCTAATTCCTTTGGATCTATTATAATTTCCTAAAATATTTATTGTTCCTAATAAAGTTTTCTTCTTTTTATCTGTATTTGGTACAAAATTTTGCAAATAAACTTTAGAACCTTCTGAATCATTATTAATTCTCCATAAAATTGCCTGTTGATGTTCATTTGTGAGAGCATTTGATAAATCTTTTATTGTTGTAAAAACTTTATTATTTGGTATAGGTATAGGTATGTTTGCTGGAATTTTAATCTTATTAGCTTGTTCAGCTTTTAATTTAGCTTCTTTTTCTTGTTTTTCAAGTTCTTTTTCGTGTTTATTAATATCATGAATAAGATTTTCAATTAAATCTTCTACAATTACTAGTTTATTAATTTCATCATGGAGTTCTTCGATTCTTCTACGATAAATACCTTTCTCATCATAAATAGATTCTTTTATATCATCTATTTTATCTAATAATGCTTTGGTTTTATCAATAGAATAATTAGATAATGAATTATCAATTGAATCTCTAAAAGAATAAAAAGTATCAAAATCAAATTCATAATTTGAAAAATCAAAATTATTATCTGTTTTAATATCAGTTTTTATATTGGCTTTATTGGTTTTTTTATTTTTAATTGGTATATCTTCTTCACTATCTGATTCAACTATTATATTGGGAGTTGCCTGATTAACCACTTCTTCCTCACTATCAGACTCTACAGTAATTTTAGGTTTGGTTGCTTTTTTAACATCCTTGATAACTTTACGTGCTGGCATTATATTGATGAGTATATATTATATAAATTAAGATATATTATAAATCATTTTCATTTTTTATACATTATACATTATACATTATATAAAAACTATTTTTATTAGTAAATAAAAACGCTAGACCAATCGAATTCCTCCCTTTTCCAACTAGTAGTATTTAATTTTTCAAATTCACTATATTTAATGAATATAATTTCATAATTAACATATAATTTAGAATCAAGTAAGCTGGTTAATTCCTCTA
>JACCEB010274768.1_pt1 | contig 12872 bp, 17 predicted proteins | sample 7454761 | NCBI WGS metagenome assembly JACCEB01 (sample SAMN15323454, study PRJNA562643) | freshwater metagenome | isolation source: river surface water | place: USA:Blue River Watershed | collected 2017-08-18 | reverse complement strand
GATGATGATTTTGAAAAAGAAGAGAAGATCATCAAACGTGTTTCCAAAGAGGTAATAGTAGAAAAAGACATTTAATGGTTATAAACTTCAATATATTTTCGCCGTGATAAAATTTTAATATTTGAATATAATAACTATTTACGTTTAATGACAAGTCGCGATCAATTCCAATCAAAAATATTGGAACCAATTTTGACTTCTGAGGTTACCAATAATAGTAATGTTCATAAAAAAAATGGAAAGGTGTTAGTAATTTTTACTGGACCTTTAAGAGATAAAATAATTGAAAAGCCTCGTGAACCCCCGGTAATTGACTCGAGCGTTCTAATACCAGGCGAAATTGTTAATTATAACGTTTCCCCATATAGTGTAGACGCAATTGTGATTAGTAAAAATAAGGAGGGTCTTCTAGAGGAATCCGGGACATTAGTCCCTGACAATATTATAGCATTGGGTGCGTTATTAACAGAATTGGGGCTGAAAGATGACGATTATTATAAGGAAATGCAAGAAAATCCGATGACAACACCAACCATTATTGTATCTGGTGGTGGATCATCTACCCAGGTGATGATAAATGGAGTTGATAATTTAAATGAACTAATTGCGAACCTTAGCTCTCAATTAAAAATTACGCCAGGAACAGAGTTTAGTCAAGACCTATTTTTCGGATCCATTGGCAGCCTTACAAATCCAGTTGATCTCGAAACAGTTCAGACCGCGATTCAGCGTTTAAAAATAATTGCCGCCTTTTTAAATATTCCAGTTATATTTTTTATAGGAAATTTTGGTCGTTTATTTATAAATGATAGTTATACCCATCCAATAGTATTGCCAGGCGAAATACCTCAAGGCCTTAAACCATTTGATGCTTCAAATAAATTTAACAAAAGAAACAATCTATTAGAGTTAATAAATAATAGCTTGGGTGAGAAATATACACTAACACCAGAGCAATTGTCCCTACTTAAAAGGGATCCAAATACTACCAAGGCGGTTCTAGTTCCAAGAAATTCGCCAGATGTAGTAGGAAAGCCTGGTATTGGAGCTTTAAAAGAGTATAATCGTATAGGACAACACTACGACACGTGTATTGAATTGTCGTCAACTGGCGCAACTACATACATACAAGACGAAACAGGAATTAAGAGAGTTCCTTCAGGAGAAAATACAAATTCAAATAATATGTATAATGGCACTAATTTAATGAAAATATTAAGCGGCGACTCATTAGGTGGTAAAAAAAGCAAATGGAAAAAGAATAAGAGTAGAAAAATTAAAACTAGAAAGGGTAAAACTAGAAAAGGTAAAACTAGAAAAGGCAAAACTAGAAAGGGAAGATCTAGAATTAGACGAAACTGATTCTGAACAAATAGGCATTTACACATTCTAACATTTCAACCGCCAATTAAATTACCAATAATTTGTTATTATTTTTGTATTGTAATGTTATAATGGGAACCCGATTTTTAGATCAGTATACATATCTTCATTTTGCTGTTGGAATAATAGTGTATTTCTGGAACATTTCTTTACTAAATTGGTTTATTTTACATACTAGTTTTGAATTTTTGGAAAATACTCAAATGGGTATAAATATTATTAATAGACTGGTGTTTTGGCCTGGAGGAAAACCAACATCTGATACTATTGTAAATAGTATTGGAGACACGGTTGGTTCTATATTAGGATGGTTGTCTGCTTATTGTTTAGACAAATTAGGCAATAAATATGGCTGGTATGCTGTACATATCAAATAACAATTTATTTACATCCCTTGATAAAATCATATAATTTAAATGAAAATCCGTTGGTCTAAATTACTAAGAAGCGTATTTATGTAAAATTAAATAAATTACATAAATATATGTCGAAACAGGTTATTAGCGAGATTGCGAATCGCGACTCATTTTTTACACTTTTGCAACATAATCCAGGATTGATTGTGATTAAATTAGGAGCCGAGTGGTGTGGGCCATGCAAAGTAGTAAAACCAGCCATTCACGGCTTTTTTGCCTCTTCACCCCCCGAAGTTGTTTGTGCGGATATAGATGTAGACAAATCATTTGACTTTTATTCCTTTTTAAAGTCGAAAAAAATGGTAAACGGGATTCCAGTTTTGTTGTGCTACAAGAAGGGAAATTCGACCTATATTCCGGATGATATGGTAACAGGGGCCGATGCTGGTCAATTACACTTATTTTTTACACGATGTGGCAAACATTTAATGGATGCCTTGACACAACACCCAAGAAAATAAATCAAATTTTATTATACAAATACGCGATAGATTTATAATAAAATAATACAAATAAAAATTTAAAGTCTACTGGCTCTTACAAGTAATGTTGTGGCTTTTAGATAGAGAGAATCATCTTACCAAGGTATGCATGTCATATTTTCAGCACATGTTTTTTTCAGCAAAACTCGGCGCAAAGCTCTTGATTGGATCGTATAAGGCGTTCATACATGCCCTTGTTCCGCGATATCATACGAAATCAACATCTAATCTAGTCGAGTATTTAGAAAAGGAACTGAAAACCGCTGGTTGTAAAGAGTAATTTTTTGCGCCCACAAAAATCTTCCATGAGCGAACTAATTGAGCAACCCCGATTGATTACAAATGAAAATATGAAAATATAAAAATATAATATTATATTATATGAAATCATTTACTAACCTATTTATACTATTTTTTATTCTTATCGTGTTGGGTGTGTTATATAAAAGATTTGAGGATAAAAGAATAAGAGAAGAGGAAGGTGACACCTACGAAGCAATACAAAAGTATTTATTGGATGGAACAACTTTAGGTGAGAGTAAAAAACCAATTTTGTGGATTCACGTCCCATATGAGTATAATTCTAGACGTTGGTTGAGTTTTGGGTCGCGCAGTTCTCTCGAACTAAACCAACCCTATTTATATTTAACAGTGAGAAGTATTATCAAGCAGTGTGATGAGTCGTTTACTATTTGTATTATTGACGATACCTCCTTCAAGCGATTACTCCCTGACTGGAATATTAATATGACATCTATTTCTGACCCGATTCTCTCGAATATGCGATTGTTGGGTATGATGAAATTGCTCTATAAATACGGAGGTATGTTCTGCCCATTGTCGTTTGTCTGTCTGAAGAACCTGAACGAGTTATATATTAAGGGAACTAGAGGAGAGAAAATGTTTGTGTGCGAAGTGGTCGACAGAAACGTTACCTCAACTGATATGTATTTTTTCCCCAACCTGTCGTTTTGTGGAGCGCCTAAAGAATGTGAAACAACGAGAGAACTATGTAATTTTATACAGCGAGTAGCATCACATGATTACACCGCAGATGTGAAATTTTTAGGCGAATACGATAAATGGTGTATGCAGCGTATCGAAAAAGGTAGAATAAATTTAATCGATGGTGTCGAAATTGGAACAAAAACGATTGACGAGAAACAGATAATCATCGACGACTTAATGTCGAATCATTATTTAGATTTATACCAAGGAACGTATGGTATTTTAATCCCTTCCGAAGAAATTTTGAGCCGTAGAAAGTTTGAGTGGTTTGCGCGAATGTCGCCAAAACAAGTGATGGAGTCAGATACAATTATAGGCAATTACATACTTCTCTCTGTATCTCCAGAACAAGGAATATTGGAACCACTTGAACCATTAACAAATAAAGCAATTGAGAATAAATTCGTAGGTTTCTGGAAAACACCAAATTATCCAGGCCTATACGGGCTAAAACCCAACTTTTTAGGAGATAACTTGTCAAAGGCGCCATATACTGGCAGATAAATAAAATTCACCTACACGATAATATGGTGACAACCAGAAAATCAACACACGCCAATATTATTTTTAAATATCAAAAAAATAATATTACTAAAATATACTTAAACACAAGAGCAGTTATATATTATTATCGAATGGCAGCATTTAACGTCACAGATTGTTTGGTTCTAAAGATTGAGGAGAATGACCCGATTAAAGATAGAGTAGACAACACAATTTATATTTTATATGACACAAAGGAGCAAACATACGTGATCCGCGGACAACGTGAGTGTGGAACGGCGCGTAGTGGGTGTACATTCTCGTATACGTGTGAAGATGAGAACGGCCTTGTCGATTATTTACAATACGTGATTTGTCACGAAAGTACTGTTAATGAGATTCTGTATAATTACGATAACCTACCTGAAAATTCAAACGATATTACATTCGAGTTTTTACAAAAATACGATCATTCAGACTATGAGATTGGTGGATACAACGACCGAAAGTTGTCTCGTGCGCGATTGACCAAAACCCTACGAATATTGAGAAATGTGTTTAATTATTATAATTAAATTTTAATCATATTATACAATTATGAACGAAACTATGTCATTACTTTTAGCGACAACAGTTTTAGCGATAGGTGGTGTTGGACTGTATATGTATAAATCAGATGAGAGCGATCAGGTAGGCGGCGATGATTATAACGAAGACACACTATTTGGTTCAACTGATGAAATAAATGATGATGACAATATAGACGCTGATTATTATGAGCCCAAACCTAGAACGCGTGTCAGTAAAACAAAAACAAAACGAAATAGAAAGGGATTGGGCACGAAACGTAGATATTAGGTGCTAGGCACTATGTTTTATAAAAAATATAGTAAATTATGTCATAAGACGATTTGTCATAATGAATTTGAGATGTATATGTAAACTTGTTGAATTTACATATTTGTCGTAATATAGTTGTAAATGAGTTATATGTGAGCTTCCGCTCAAGATATTTGCGTTTTGATATATGATAATAAGGAATACATGTATTTATAAAATTTTGAATTGTTCCATTATAAACGCCCTGCTTAAAGATAATCGTATTCAAGGTATAGTGTTTGTTCGTTTTTATACACAACGTCTCTAAAAACTGTAACACAATTTCATCTGGAATCTCTCTTTTAAAAATTTGTAGGGACATTGAATTATATGATATATAATATATAGATAAAAAACGTAAATATTATAGCCAAATTATTTATTTACCGAGCATATTTATAATGTTGTTTGTAAACAAGGCGAGCTCGATCTCGTCCTCGTGAATATTATGAAAAATCGTAATATATTTACATATATACGGAATAATAATATATTTCTGGTCCTCGTTTATCATGTTTGTCGTTTTAACGAAGAAGAAGAGGTTATCTAAAATATCCATAACAGAATACCCCTTGTCGTATATTTCATAAATTAATTTAATCGCATCCTCTAATTTATTTTCTAAACAAAACCTTATATAATCAGTAAAAACACAAAAACTTATATTGGAGCACAACTTTACAGCGAGGTCGAGCGTTATTTTTTCATTTAACAGTTTGAATTTTTCCATATAAGTAATAAGAATCTTAATAGTGTTGTTAGAGATATTAATAACGAATTCCTGCGCATCCTCGTCTATTTCAATGTGTTCGGTCTGTTTAATGTTGTTTATGATTTTAGTTAGGTCTTCTCTCTGTAACTGTAACATTTTTATTATTGTGAACCGAGATTGTAATGTTTCGATTACCTTTTGTATATTGCTACAAGACGATATAAAGTGGACATTATGGCCATATTTATCGATGCAATTACGAAATACCTGTTGGCTCTGTTCATTAATCAAATCAATATCGTCTAGCACGATTATTTTCTTTTTGTTTTTAATAACAGAGCATGTTTGGCAGAAGGTTTTTACATCTGTTCTGTAATAATTAATCCCCTGTTCCTTGAGATTATTAATGTATAATACATTGTCTTCATAGTCCTTGGGATTATATCCAACATAATACTCTCTAATGAGCGAATTCAAGAGGGACGTTTTCCCAGATGCCATATCACCGACAAGAAGAATATTCAAATAATCAATACAGATTAGCGACTTAAGGGTGCTAATAACATCATTACTCTTGCCAAAATCATCAAAATATAGTGGTTGGTATTTATAAACAAATAATCTGTCCTCGGCGGTTGTCATTAAGTATATACGTAAATAAACATTTAAGTATATCTTGGATTATAATATTAATGGCAGATAATTTTTATAGTGTTCTGGGTGTTTCTGAAAAGGCAACAAAGGATGAAATTAAAAAGGCATATAGAGGTTTACAGATGAGATATCATCCTGATAAAAACCCGGGTTCGCAAGAATCAGTAGAAATGACGCAAAAGATAAATGAGGCATACGAAACTTTAGGAGATGAACAAAAGAGAGGAGCTTATGATAATACTAGGTTAAACCCAAATCCGTTTATGAGGATGGCTAGCCAAGGCGGAGGAAGTGCTATGGAAGTGCCGATTGATGATATATTTAATATGTTTTTTGGTAATGGCGCAAATCCGTTTGGCATGGGTGGAAATCCATTTGGTATGCCGCCTGGAATGCAACCTGGAATGCCGCCTGGAGCACGAGTCCATATATTTAATGGTGCGCCAATGGGTTTTCAACAAGCAATATCGAAGCCAACTCCTATATTGAAGACGATCAATATAAATATGGAGCAAGTGTTATCTGGGGCCAATGTCCCTCTAGAGATAGAGAGATGGGTTGTAGAAAATGGGATGAAGGTATTTGAAAACGAGACTATATATGTAACCATCCCACAAGGAATCGATGACAACGAAATGATTATTTTAAGAGACAAAGGAAATGTGCTCAACGAGAATGCGAAGGGTGATGTCAAGATCTTTGTAAAAATAACAAACGATACAGTGTTTAAACGTGTTGGATTGGATCTAATTATTGAAAAGAATATTACATTAAAAGAGTCGTTGTGTGGGTTTACATTTGAAATCAAATATTTAAACGGAAAGGCGTATACATTGAACAACAATAAGGGGAACATTATTCCCCCAGAATACAGAAAGGTATATCCAAATATGGGACTAAGTCGCGGCGAGCATAAGGGCAATATGATCATACATTTTCACGTCGAATTTCCAGAAAAATTAACCGAGGCACAAATCGCAAAACTAACTGAAGCCCTTTAGAGGACCGCGAAGGGGTAAGAAGAGCATTATATTATTTGCCAAAAAACAGCTTAAAGAAGAATTGTATATAATAAATGGGATGACGGTGGGGAAAGCTTGGGAAGTCGAATGTATATATTACAAATTATTTAGGAAAATGAGTGCTCCTCTGAATAATATACCAGAGTGTGAGCCTTTTTCTTGCTTTTTGCGTTTTTTCGTGTTGCTTGTATTATTTTGTATAATATTTTTTTGGATTATTTTCGTGTTGCCTTTGAAGTGTAAATTAAAAATTATCTCCAACTGGAGTGGTCGCCGTAGTTCCCACACCGACTCCCATTATGCCCCTTTAGCTCAGTGGTAGAGCGTTACCCTTGTAAGGTATTGGTCGCGCGTTCAATTCGCGCAAGGGGCTAACCTTTATAATTAATTATTTAGAATTACTTAATTATAAAATAAAATTATGATACTTTATATAAATGGCAGGTAGACCGCGAAAAATCAGAAGTATTCAATCTTACGTCAATCATATTGATAACAATACAGCTTCAGGACCAATGAAAATGGGAACGGGGCCCAGTATAGGCGTTACCCGAAACTACTGGTATAATTATGTTACACAATGTAACACGAATCCCAACGCAGTTAAGAAAAGCTATAACAATATGGTCTTCTTAAATATTAACTCGGCTCAAACGCCAGTTAGCGCTGGCTTCAGACCAACTACAAATTATAATTACTCTTATAACGCACCACCTGGTGTAGCATTTTATGATCCTAATTCCAAATTTAATAATCATTATTATAGGCCTTATTTTCCGCCAGCTCCAGTTACAGCTGGCAAATTTCAACCCGCATCTAAACACATGACAGGATTTGTGTCAAAATAATTTATAATTTAATAATAATATCAACAAATTTAGTATTATTATTATTTAACGTACAGGCGTGCGAACTGTTGTAACCGAATTTACAGCAACAGTTCCAGGACAAGGAATAAACCCATTTGGATTATGAGTATAATTACTATATTGTCCAAGTGTTGTATAACAAGGGAAACATTTTTGCTCGCTGCATACTGTAGCAAGTCTATTTTTAGCACGGCGATTAGCAATGCTTGAAGCTCCTACACCTCCTTGACCAGGCTTAAACTTGTTATATAAATAAGTAGAACTATTACAAGTAACTCCACCTCCGGGATTCATTTTGGTGCTGCGTCTGCCGCCTACACCAACATTTTTCTTATATAAAAATCCAGGAAAATTGGTAGAATTACCATACCAAAAATTTCCATTCGAATTGCTTCCATTTCCAAAGGCGGACATATATATATCTATGATATAAAATATTATTGGTCAGACATCTTCTGATGTTACTTTGTTAATTTATTATGCCCTCTTTTTGTAAAAATTAAGTACCTTATATCCCTTTTCTATTTGTAAATGGTTGTATAGTATTGGAACCCACTCTAAATCCATATTCAAATATTTTGTATAAAATGGTCCAATAGTATAATTGGCTAATTTGGGGTAAAACGGATTATTTACATGAAAAGGACTACCTTCATTAGGCGAATTAAAAACATATTCATATTGAATATTTATAACACACTCGCCGTCTGAGTTGGTTTGAAAGCTATATGTTCCATAACTTTCTCCTATAGCAACATTATTTTCATACGTTTTATTGGTAAATGTTCCATCATCATTGTAACTAATTTTATAATGTCTGTTTTCGTTATGCTGAGACAAATATTTGGCGGTTCTCTCTTGAAAGATGTGGTTTAATTCTTCCTTTTTCAAAACGTGATTAAAGTTCATATATATATTATGGTATATTATATTCAATATGTTGTAATAATATTGAATATTTAAGTATTGATTAAGAAATCTTCCTGGTAGGAATATCATTCGACACAAGATAAATGGAATTTTCGGTAATAACAATATACTCGGTTCCAGACTTGTAAAATTTTGCAATAGTAGACGTATACTCGTCTTCAGATTTAACAAGCAACTTCTCTCCGTTCTCCTTGGCGCCAATTAGCGCCTTTTTATCAAGCGAAGCCGTCCAATAATCCATCATAATAGGCTTATCATCGACGATGCTAAGTTTTGCGGCGTGTTTCATCGTAATATCAGACGGTAGGCGGTAATTGAAGCTAGGTTCACTCTTTTGTGCTGGTTTATTTTCAGACATTTTATATAATTTGAAATAATCCTTTAAATACTTATATTTTCAAAGTATTTTAATATAAACGTATTTTAAAATATCAATAAATATAATGAAGGGTGCACCGATTAATAAAGAAAATAATTATTCTTTATTATCTTCAGAAAATTATAAAAAGACGTTGGATTGCGATGTTGTTGAAGCAACAAACAAATATTCGCAACTGATATTAGATTATTATAAATTTATTGTAGAAAATTTGAAAATAACGAATGAGGGGTTTTCAAAATTTATAATAATACGTGGTTTAGACACAATAACAAACGTGTTTCTACATATTTTGTATTTTACAAAAAATATAAATCTAACATATTTTCACTGCCAAAAATCGTTCTATTTCTATGTCGAATTTGTCGGTCAAATATCAGACGTCGAGAAGACATTTTTACAGTTGACATCACGTGACGCAACTACATATGTATATAAGAAAACGATCTTCGAACTAAAAACTGAATTTAAAAAAACGTTGGAGAATGATGAAGAATTAAAATCAAAATTGGATTTGATACATAGCAATATAAACATGAATCAATCATACATACTAAAAATTATTAAATCAAGTAAGGTAGAACCGACTACCATAGATTATCTACCAAAACTGTCCGAAAAATTAAGCGCTATTCAAAACAAATCGAATACGGTCGCTCTAGAAAAAATCATAGATATGTTATTTTATAAAGTCGACAATGTCGTGACCTTTTTTGAAATAAATAGTCTGCTACTTAAAAAAATATCAAAAGTTCCAGGACTGCTACACAACGCAGAAAAAAAGTGCGATGCCCTAGAAATCGACACTAAATTAGATGAACCCGCAGACAAGTTTGTTAGCTGGTTATTGTCATCCTCTACTCCTTAATGGTAATGGTAACAGTTTTTCTGCGAATTTTCTTCTTCTTATCCTTAATTGGCACTATATCATCTATTTTCGTTTTTTGGCAAATACCCTTAAACTCATTATTCAATATGATTTTAAGAAATTCGTAAATTTGTAACAGAACCGATTCATCACAGCGACCAACAATCAAGACGCTACCCGTTCTAAATATCATAAACGAAACCTCGGTTACATTTTTAAATAAATGTTTATTTTCCTCTGAGATTTGAGATCCATTTTGAATAGGAGTATCCGGGTTATAATAGAACTTACATTGGATTCCAGGGTATGAACATGGGTCGTAAATTGACTGTATATTATACTTAAATTTGAGGATATCATAAAGAACCTCTCTATTAATAAAGAACCCACAATTGAAATTTGAATTTATAAGGACCGTCTCGGTGCTATTGCTTTTATATCCAAGCTTTTCTTTCACGTAAGGCTGTAGCGTTTCCAAGACCTGTTGTAGAATCAATTCGAACGCCGACTCGCTTTGAACACCAGGAATTTCTAATTTGCCAGTGTTAAATACCTTGACATGGAATTCCTTAAACGTGTTTTGAACCTTGATACGAAGGATCAACACAAAGCAATTATAAAACGCGCTCTTCTTCTTACATCTGTAACTCAACAGGTCCTTCTTTGAAATGCCGATACTAACCTTTCTAATATCCTTGAATTTAATACGCCCAGATGGGTTGTCAATATGTGTAATAACATATTCTTCAAAGTATGTCTCGCGCTTAAGATTAGTTTCAATACACGTCAATTCTTCAGGGGTAGTCGAATTAAATTTCATCTGCTTTTTAATTACGCCTTTAGTTGGTTGAGCGTATGGTATGACTGGAATGTGCCAGAACAATTGTTTTAAATCGATTTCCATGTTCAAGTAAGCAATTTTTGTTTTAGTTGAGATGTATATATTAGTTGGAGTGGGCGCTTCAGAGGTAATATCAGATACAAGGTTCGCCGACAGAAATTCTTCTGCGGACTGTTTAACAATTTGCGTGACATCATCTTCATCAGAAGACGCGTCATCATATTCATTTGATATAAAATTAGCCCACTCTTGATCAATATTCATGGTGGCAGACATATATATACTTCACGGTTGTCTTTATATTCTTTATATCATTTTAATCTCAATTATTTTCTTTAATATAATATATAAAGAATGCTATCCAATCCACGAACTATTCATGAAAGGAGCAATATTATCCAGATTAAGCAATCTCGCCCTACAACCACCAAGAAGCAACACATCGCAGAAGAATACAGTCTAAATCAGAATGTATTCGACCCATCAAAAAGCTCGCCACCAAACGACTTTATGATGAAATTATATGCGAGAATGAATATGTACAATAATTATACGGATAAAAGGGTAGAGATCTTAGACAGGGAATAATAGATATGAATGTTGTTGTTCTGGATTTCGGAATGCATCAAGTTTTCAGTAAAATTAAGAAACTCTTTGGATATGTATTTAGGATAGTTACGAATGATATAGTTGAGAAAGTCCTTGACTATATTTTTTTTGTCAATATTGTATTCGATGCTAACCCCATCAATGAATGATTTTATTTTATTTATTTTTTCCTTCTTAATTAACATTCCAATTAGAATGTCCCATACGTCATTGTCGATAATATTTATATGACTCTGTTCCCCAGTGTGTGTTTTAACAATGTCCTGGTTTGACTGTAGAAAATTGATCATACTTCTAATATCAGACTTGAATAGCTTCTGAATACAGTGTAGCGATTTTTGCGATATATTTAAGTTCTCCGAAGTAGAGATATTGGTTAGAAATTGAACAATTTCATTTTTTGGCAGCTGATTAAAGCGTAAACGTATAAATTCGTTCTGTAGTCCCTCATCTATTTTGCTGATATAATTACAGATTAAACAAAACCGAACATTGTTTGTGTAACTCTGAAGGAGATATCTTAGTGCTTGTTGCGCATTTTTTGTCATATAATCAACCTCGTCCAATATAACAAATTTCATTCCTGTATTGAATAACGGCTTGGAGTTAACAAAGAAGCTAATTTGGTTTCTTATTATATCAATCACTCTCTCGTCGGATGCGTTTAAATGAATAATTAGATCCTTGTTTTTATTGTTTAATTTTGCCTGATAAGCGGTAATTAGATTTATGATCGTTGTAGTCTTCCCTGTGCCGGGAGGGCCATAAAAAAGTAAATTGGGGAAATAGGAGCTGTCTATCACATTTTTCAAAATTTGTCTATTTAGTGGATCTAGTACAATGTCCTCAAATTGACACGGTCTATATTTTTCAACCCAAACGAAACCACTATTCATTACATTATATAAAAAAACGCTTTTAATACAAAATCGAAGAAAGTTATCAATTTTGTCCAATTTTATACACGTCTATATATAATGGCAGAAAAGGTATTGGTTCTATGTCAAAGAAGAACTAATGGTGTAGGGGGGTATGATTTAGTGAACCCTCAAATAGAAGCCCTGTTGGATACTATATTAGGACCTGGAGTTGAGAGAGAAATAAAATATGTATCACCTAGTCCCGGGGCTGATATTGTCGGCGAATTTGGTAATAATGAATTTACAAAGGCGAATTTTAAAGAAAGTGATTACGCGGTAATTATTCTGAATACATGTCCATTTCAAGTTATGGACTTTGGAATTATATATAAATATTTAAAACCAAATGGTAGACTAGTGTTGAGTAATTATTCGTACACCGCGCCGGGATATCCGACAGGAAGTAGTATAACGGAT
>JACCEB010401216.1_pt1 | contig 12873 bp, 8 predicted proteins | sample 7454761 | NCBI WGS metagenome assembly JACCEB01 (sample SAMN15323454, study PRJNA562643) | freshwater metagenome | isolation source: river surface water | place: USA:Blue River Watershed | collected 2017-08-18 | reverse complement strand
TCTTTTTATGAACTTCAAAATTGTATAAATGAATTACCTAAAGCACCCAAACTCGTCCTTGGACTTGGTGAGTATGGTTGCAAATTAAAAGTTGAAACGATTATCAGGAATCGCGACCACACTGAGGGTCCAGACAATGATGGAATAGAGAGAAAAAATTTACTCATCTTAGAAAATGGACCCAGCGAAATCGGTCTTAACTACCCTCTTCCCGCCATGTACTGCGGACTTCCAGAAAGTGAGAGAAGATCGATAGAACTCTCAAATCATGCGGGAAGCTTTGTTTGTAACAACGTTGCATATCAATTTACAAACACCTTTCATGAAATTCCTTTTGGTTTCATTCATGTGATCGCCCATAATTGTTCTGGGCTTGCATCAAAAAACCAGGAGGCGCTTGAAATTTTATCGAAGATGATTTTAAAGGCGAGTACCAGTGAAGGTATGGAAAGACTAAAAACGAAAAAACTCGAACTCCAGGGATTACGGAAAAAATATTCCGCTGATCAGTGCCTGAGTGAATTCTATAAACGAACTAAAGGTATTGATGAGAAAGGTCTCTGGCCATTTTCATGGATAAAGTAAAAGCATTCTTATAAAGCCCACCAAAGAAAATTAAATTTTCTTTTTTCAGAAGATAAGGTTCCCGTTTTTGCGCCTTTTCTCTGAGACCCACTTTTAAAATACCTTCTTGAAAATGTGGTAATTCAAAACACAAACGAGAACGAAGTTTTTGATAAATAACCTCTAACTCTTTTATGGGAGGAAGCTCGTGGAGGGAATCATTTGTTGTCGAGCCTACATAAAGCCTTCGAAAGGGCTTATTCCAAATTAAATTATCACCATCAATGGTAAGCGAAAAAGAATCTATTTCCCAAGTGAGGTTTTGAAATTCTAAATAACTCCCTTGTGATGGTTTAGAAGATTTTAACTTTGAATCTGGATATAATTCTTTCCAAAATCGATTGTAGCTTCCAGCAGTGAAAATGACTTTATCAAAGATAAAACTTTTACCATGAAGAGTTTTTAAGATTATTTTCTCGCCCTCCAAGACTTCAGTCACGAGATCATCGACCTCTTCAACGGAAAACGATTCAAAAGATTTAGTCTTATCAAGAAGCCAAGTCAGATAGGTTTTGGGATCAATCAAAAAGGCATTTTCACAAGATTGATAATGAGCTTCCTTGAAAAACTTAGTCGTGAACTCACCACTAGGATACCGAAGTTTAAATTGATCTAATTTTTCAGTCGCTCCGTTATACTGTATGATTTTTTCTACACCTAAAGGTTGAGCTTCTTCGATGTGACGAGAGAAAAAATCAAAACCATCGACGAGTTGATCTCCCAGGGAAGAGTGCCCTTTCGTTATTCCTCTCAGAGCAGCCACGGCCGTTGAATTTAATGAACAGGGGGAAGTGATTTTGTCAGAAGAAAAAAGAGTCACCTTTGAAATTTTTTTTTCTTCTTTGGCAAGAGTGTAAATGAGACTTCTTCCCACTAATCCGCCTCCAATAATGGCAAGTGTCGTCAAATTTCAATCCTTTTCGTTTAATTTCCCTCACATCTTCTCACAAATTCTTGCCAATTTCTACTCTCAGTCGCTAACCTTTAGGTTCATTTTTAGTTCTATCTATCTAGGAGAAAAGCCGCATGGCCGCTCAGACACTTGATCCCAATGCAATGATTTTCTGTACCACTAAGCTTGGAATTGCCCCAACTAAAATCATGGCAACTTGCAAGCTTCTTTTTGAAGAAGAATGTACGATTCCCTTCATCTCCCGTTACCGAAAAGAGGCCACGGGTGGACTTGATGAAGTTCAAATCAGGGACATTCAAGAGTCTTATAATGAATATATTGAAACAGAAAAAAGAAGAGCTTATGTTCTTGATGCGATTAAAAAGATGGAAGCCTTAACTCCCGAACTTGAAAGACAAATTAAGGCCGCCACAACGCTAACTCAACTCGAAGATATCTACGCTCCTTATAAGTCTAAGAAAAAAACGAAGGCAATGATTGCCAAAGAAAATGGACTTGAGCCACTTTCTGAGATAATCCTTAAGGGTGATCAAGATATTCGTAAAATGGCTTCAGAGATTGAAGAAAAATTCGTTAAACCTGCTGCGGGAAAAATCAAAGATCTTCAAGAAGCGATCAATGGTGCTTGCGATATCATCATGGAAACTTTTTCTCATCAACTGGAACTCAAAGAAAAAATCCGCCAAACCTTTTGGGACTCTGGAGTCATGAAGGCTTCTCTTCGTAAAGATGGAGATAAAATCGAAGACGCTCAAAAATTTAAAGATTTCTTTGAATTCTCTGAGCCTCTTTCAAAAATAAAAGACCCGAAGGCCTCTCACCGTTACATGGCGATGAGAAGAGGCATGAATCTTAAAGTGCTAAAAGTCGATGCAGAAATTATTCCTGAAGTTGGGATTGGTCTTATCGAGCAAGAGTTTTTTCCTAAAAAAGATAAATTAGGAAATTACGAACTTCTTAAAAAGTGTGCGGAGAAATCATTTACGAACTATATTCAGCCTTCTCTTGATCTCGAAGTAAAAAATGAACTTAAAAAAATTGCAGATACTGCTGCGATCTCAGTTTTCGGTGTGAATCTCAAAAATCTTCTTCTTCAACCTTATCTCGGTTCAAAAGCAGTTCTGGGAATCGATCCAGGTGTGCGCACGGGCTGTAAGCTTGTCATCATTGATGACACAGGTAAATTTGTGGGTGATCATGTGGTTTATCCTCATGAACCAAAAAACGATAAAGTGGGTGCCGCTCAGATCATAACCAAGATGATTGAGATGTTTAAAGTTGAATACATCGCCATTGGTAACGGAACTTTTGGTAGAGAGACTTTGGATTTTGTTGAATCCCATATCGCTCAAGTGCGAGATGGCAAAGTCAAGGCCACGATGATCTCTGAGGCCGGTGCTTCCATTTACTCCGCTTCTGATATCGCAAGAGAAGAGTTTCCTGATAAAGACGTAACAGTTAGAGGGGCCATTTCAATTGCTAGACGCTTCCAGGATCCTCTGGCAGAACTTGTGAAAATTGACCCCAAATCCATTGGTGTTGGCCAGTACCAACATGATGTGAATCAGGTTCAGTTAAAAAATAACCTTGAGGCCGTAGTTGAGTCCTGTGTGAATTTCGTGGGAGTCGATCTTAATACGGCTTCTGCACCTCTTCTTGCTTATGTTTCTGGAATTGGATCCACTGTTGCTCAAAACGTCGTGAAATACCGAGATGCTAATAAGGGCTTTAAGTCACGTGCAGAACTTTTAAAAGTTCCACGCTTCTCACAGAAAGTTTTCGAGCAATCAGCAGGATTTTTAAGAATTTATAACGGCCCTCATGCTCTTGATGGAACCTTTATTCACCCAGAGAGATACCCAGTTCTAGAAGAATGGGTGAAGGCAAAGAAAAAAGATTTAAAAGATCTTCTGACGGATGAGTCACTTCAAAATGAACTCGCAACCGATAAAGCACTTAAAGAAAAAATTGGAGAGATGACCCTCACTGATATTGTGAAGTGTCTTAAGGCACCTTCTCAAGATCCACGGACAACCTTTAAATCCGTTGAGTTCACAAAAGGCATTTCTGATCTAAAAGATTTAAAGATCGGCCAGTGGTACCAGGGAGTTGTTACCAACATCACCATGTTCGGTGCCTTTGTTGATATTGGTATTAAAGAAAATGGTCTTCTTCACATCTCAGAAATGAGTGACCGTTTTGTAGAAAATGCTATGGATGAACTTAAAGTGGGTCAGGAACTTAAAGTGAGAGTTCTGGGTATCGATATGGACCGCCGACGTATTTCACTTTCTTGTAAGTCTGATTCGCAAACTGAAGGCATTACCGGAACTGGTAGTGGGGCCTCTCCAAGAAAAGGTGGAGGTAACCGTCCATCACCTCAACCTCAGATGCAATCGGGACCTCAGTTTAAAAACAATGCGTTCGCTGGTCTAAAGAATCTTCAAGTTAAAAAATAAATCTCTTCGCCCTCTTCGGGGGGCGAATTCTTTTTCTTCGTAGACCTAATTACTTTTATTTTGATAAAATACAACACGTTCACCCCATAGTTTAACTGGATAAAACGGGGCCTTCCTAAGGCTCTGATCCTGGTTCGAGTCCGGGTGGGGTGGCCACTTTATAATCCTAAATTCAATACTTTCAATAAGATCCTTCTTTAAAAGTTAAATACTACAGTATCTCGTCCTATCAACCGATAAGTACTTCATGAGTGAAAAAGAAAAAGTTGTTATAGACGTCAACTCAACCAAATCAGATAGGCCAGGCCTCATGGGGATCGTTGAAGCAACTATTCGAAAGTTTAGAACACTAGGCTTTTCGCTTGTCCTTGCACCGATTACACTTCTCTATATCTTCTGTATGGGAGTTTCTCTCACCCCCGGTATTACACTTATCTCATCTGTCAATGAGTGGACTAGGGATAGTCATTTTATTCTAAGAAATGCTTGTCTTGGTTTTTCCGTCGCCTCTGCATTTTTTGCTTACGGATTATCACTCATTTTTGTGGTCCCACTTGTGAATAAACTTTTACCTTTAAAAGTGAAACCTCATAGAGCTTCTTGGTTCTCTCTTACTGTTATTCCTTGGTATTACCATAATGCTCTTACCTATCTCGTTCGTTATACTTTTTTAGATTTTATTACTCCGACTCCCCTCAATATCCTTTTCTTTAAAATGATGGGTATGAAAATCGGTAAGGGTACGATGATTAATACGTCAAATATTTCAGATCCGTGTCTCATTGAGATTGGAGATTATGTGACAATTGGTGGCTCTGCTTCCCTAGTTGCACATTACGGTCAGAAAGGAATGCTTGTGATTGATAAACTTATCATCCACGATAAAGCAACGATTGGTCTAAAGGCGAGTTTATTTGGAGATGTGGTCGTTGGTAAGGGAGTTCTTGTTAAGGCCCATGAAGTCGTGATGCCAAAGACAAGACTCGCTGATGTTGTGCCAGAAGAGAAAAAGGCTGCCTAATTTTCTATTGAAAGCGTCTTCGTTGCCTTGGCCCCTAGTTCCTTTAAATTCTCCATCCGACTTGCAACACTTCCCTTTCCTGTAAGAAGCCTTCCGCGTAAATCGTCAAAGGACTCTCCCACTTTTTTTATCTGACCCTGCATATGATCGAGATCTTCGGCAACTCCAGCAAATTTATCGTAAAGAAGCCCTGCTTGTTTTGCAATCTCAAGGGCATTTTTGGTTTGCCGCTCTTGTTTCCAAAGACTCGCCACTGTTCGAAGGGTCGCTAGAAGTGTCGAGGGACCTACGAGCATGATATTTTTCTCCCAAGCGTGATTAAAGATATCTCGATCCTTTTGCATCGCGAGCATGAAGGCCCCTTCAATCGGAATAAAAAGCATCACATAGTCTGGGCTTTGGATTTTATCAAGACGCTGATAATTTTTTGAACTAAGACCCTTAATATGAGCGTAGAGCGAATCAAGGAAATGAGAAAGGTCTTCCTCTTGGTGATCATTCACAAATCGCTCATAGGCCACTAAAGAAACCTTCGAGTCCACAATAAGGTGCTTATTTTCAGGAAGATTAATTATGACATCGGGCTGCTGAGTTTTGCCCTCCTCATCTTTTAGCTGCATCTCTTTTGCCTGAAGGGTGAACTCCTCGCCATTTCTTAGACCAGAGGCCTCGAGGATTTTTTGTAAAATCATCTCACCCCAGTTCCCCTGCATTTTGACATCAGACCGAAGGGCCCTGGTGAGATTTTCTGTTTCCGTTGTCATCTTTTGACCAGTTAAAACAATCCTTTCAATTTCAGTATGAAGTTTAAGGCGATCCTTCGTATCCGTGAGATGCATCTCCTCCACTTTTTTCTGAAAATCTGTCATCTTTTCTTTAAAAGGATTTAAAAGAAGTTCCATCCCTCGGATAGAGTCTTCTCGAAAGCGCTTGGATTTTTCTTCAAAAATTTCTTGCGATAAAGTCTTTAGCTCTAATTTTAATTTTTCCTGGGACTCAAAATGAGTTTTATTTTGAATCTCCATTTTTTCTTTAAGAATGGCATTTTCTAAAATTAATCTTTGAACTCTAAAGTGATAGAGGGCCGCCCCCACAAGTGCACTAGCTAAAGCGATGAAAACCATGGTCATAACGAACTCCTCATAAAGTTATTATTTCGTAATAAATCTCTTTCAGCAACCAAAGCTCTCTGTAGGACCAGATTTGTCTTTGATCCAAATTTCCCTTAAGATGAATGTATGGCAAAAAAGAATTCAAACGCCCTCACAGTTAACTACAATCCCGACCTCGCCCGAAAATTCCAAGAGGCTTCCCAGAAAAAAACCAACATCCAGGATTTTATCCAGGAGTTTCTGGTTCAGTTTTTATCTCCTGACACAAAGACTGCTTACATAAAAGATTTAAAATTCTTTTTTGATTTTCTTCATTCTGGAAATGTAGCGATTACGCATCCAAAAGAAATTGAAAGCTACCATTTTCAGCTTTATCGAGATCACTTGATGGAAAGAGGACTCTCGTCAGCCACGATCAATAGGCGCCTTGTGTGCATCAGATCTTTTATGAAGTGGGCAATTGCTGCCAAACTCATGGATCATAATCCCCTTGATACCGTGAAACTTCCAAAGGTACAGACGGAATCCCCAACGGTGGCCTTCGATGATCATGAAGTCGCCCTCATGATCTCTGCCCCTGATTCCACGACTCACAAAGGAAGAACCCACAGGCTTGTGATGGTGCTTTTGTTTCACTTGGGTCTAAGAAGATCGGAGCTCACCCATATTAAGATGCATCAGTTTGCTCAAGACCGAGGCCATGTGGTGCTAAGAATCCATGGTAAGGGAGATAAGGTACGGCTTGTTCCGATCAATAAACACGTTCAGGATGAAATTCAATCTTATGTGAATTCCCTAAGAAACCATGACATTGAACTGGGATCAGAGGACTTCTTACTCCAAACAGAAGTGAATAAGAAAAACTCTAAACCCATGGATGGATCGACGATTTTTAGAGTGATTGAAAAGTACGCGAGAATTGTTGGAATAACTAAAGACGTCTCTCCTCACTCCTGCCGAGCGACGGTTATCTCTCACCTTCTAGACACGCAAAATACCGCCATAAGAGATGTGGCGACCTTCGCGGGCCACGCCAATATCACCACGACTGAACGCTACGATAAACGAAGAAAGAATCTCGATAAGAGTGCTGCTTACCAAGTCGATTTCTATAAAAAGAATGCCTGATTTTTTTAGGCAGATTTTTGTTTGGAACTATTTAAATAATGATCACAAACAAGCATCTTACTGTGGGCGACAAACTCTTTGATCGTTTTAATCGCTGCTGGATGGGAAGAGGCTAATTTATCGTAAGGAACAAAAAGAAAGACTTTTTTGTTTCTTGCGAAATCAAAAGCCGACTGGACAGAGAAATCGTTTACCTTACACATGATTCCGTCATCCTTACTGGATGAATACAAAAGATTGAAAGCATACTGAGAAAGATGAAGTTTTAATTCATCTAAATTTTTCCCACGTCCATCAGAGAGCATGTTGTGGTTAATGAGAATTCTTACATTTTGAGAAGCTGAAACTTTTTTAGTGAAAACTTCTGAATCAATTGAAAAAAGCATTCCGTTCAACGTCAGCTGCTCCAAAGAAACAAGCTCAACACTTGATAAGTCACTACCATATTCAAAGAGAATTTTACTCTTAAGCCTAATTCGATAATCTCTACGTGGGAGCTTACCCTGAATAAGATACATCAAGACAAAATCACGGTAGATCGTTTTATTGAAGCATTCAACAATGGACATGCTCTTAAAGGGGCCCGTTCCTGAAATAAAAGAGATTTCAAACGGGCAGTATGGGTCAAGGCTTCCCAAGAGTTTTGAATGATTGACGATGTATTGATGATAAAGATCAAACATGTTCGATTGAAAGATCTTTTTCTCAGTCTTAACCCACACAGGGATTGAATGAAGCTGCCCCAGCGCAATTTCACAATTTTTAAAATCTTGAATTAAAAGAGGATCATTTTCGAGACGATTTTTAATCATGTCACATGTTTCAAAAAAATCGGCCCAGTGAAAAACAATATTACCGTTATCACTCAGGACAAACTCCTCACCTAGAGCTTTTGTTAATGCAGAATCATTTAACAGTGATGGCGATATTAATTTTGAGATGTTCTGCAAACCCATAAGTTCCTCTTCAGTGATGGGGATTTTTTACAATCCAATAACCTGAATTTTCATTTTAACTTAAGTCGGAACTTTCTCTGGGAATATTTACAAAAATTATCCGAGGCTGCGCACTATAGAGACAAATGATTGATTTTCCTTTCTGAAGTTTACGAAAGAAAAATAACTAAAAATAAGTGAGATCCCGAACGGAATGAAAAGAGCAATGACTATGTGACTGAAATCTAAGTGAACTGGGAGCTGACGTTCCACGAAAATATCCGGCATCAGCTCGTGACCGAATCTCTCGAGTAATTTAAGAGTGATGTGGCCAAAAATGCCGCCCACAATGACGGTTATTCCCGAGAGAATTAAAGTGAATCGGAAACACAAATTAACTAATTTTTTTTGCGACATTCCAAGTATCCAAAAACTCATTAAATCTTTGATGATCTTTGAATAAAAAATCAATAGACCAGAAGTTATGGCAATCGCCACCAGTAAACTCATACTAATAAATAAAAACAACATAACTTTTGTTTCTAAATTAAGAGACCAAACCAAAGACTCATTCATCTTCTCCCAACTAAGAATTCTAAACGGAGTCGTTGTTTCAATATTTGCAATTTTATCCAAAACATTTTTTGGGATCTCTCCAAAAAGACGAATTTGATTGATGCCATTCTTTCTTAGTAAATTTTGCACCATAGTAGAACGAGACCACATTTCTAGATCATCCACTTCAGATAATTCTGAGTGCAAATAATCACTTAAATTTTCAGAAATAAATCTTGGAACTTCCTCCCCCATTAAGGTGTCTGTTACACCAGGAGCAATCACTTGGACATCATCTAAAAATTGGGCCTTAATTTTTGAGGCGAGCTCACTCCCCATCACAAGACCTGTGAAATCTTTTTCACTAAGAAAAGATGGTCTTTCATCTTCAAGATCAATACCATGAAGCTTTGCTGGGGCCACAAAGTTTTTATATTTGATCATGACTTCAACTTCTAATTCCGAGTAAACAGGGACCGCTTCTTTTCGAAGAACATCTTTTAGATCTCTCAAAGACTCAGCGGTGATTTCTTGAAAAACAATAAGGTGAGAGCCGTGAACATTCTTAGATCTAGCGATGAGCCCCTTTTGGAGCCCACCCATGATTCCTTGAATCACCAAAAGACTAAAAGCGGAAAGAAAAAGTCCTATCACTGCAATAAACAAGAGTCTCTGGCGAGTCTTCGCTTTTAAAACGTAGTGAAAGAAGTAATTAAAAAAGGGCCAACTTCTCACAGATCGTAGAACTTCTTTTTATCCTGAATCATGAGGGATAAAAAAGGAGCGATTTGATAGCGATCTTGGCTCACTTCTTTTGAAAAATTATTCAGTCTTTCAGCAATTTGCTCAAGTCCTTCTTGATCGGCCCATCGGCAAAGACCACCGCGGAACGGAGGAAAACCTGTTCCGTAGATCATTCCGATATCAACCGTTGAGGCCTTCTCAACGATTTTATCCGCAAAAATATATGCAGCTTCATTGACCATCGGTAAAAATAGCCTCATCTGAATTTCAGTTTCATTCTTTCTTATTTTCTTAGATGAAAGAATTTTGGCCGTATCAGGATTTTTACCTGTGACTTTTCCCTTTTCATCATAAAGATAGAATCCCTTTCCATTCTTCTTTCCAAGAAGTTTTGATTCATATAATTTGGTTGAAAGTTGACTTGGAGTCGCTCTTTGACCAAGGCCATCGTGCATAATTTTTCCAACTTTCACACACACATCTAACCCAATTTCATCCATCAAGCGACATGGGCCCATGGGCATACCAAAATTAAGAGCGGCCTCGTCTAGTGCTTCTACAGAGACACCTTCTTCAAGTAAAAAGGCTGCTTCGTTGAGATAAGGGGCAAGAATTCTATTCACGAGAAAACCAGGACCATCTTTTACGACGATAGGAGTTTTCTTAACGTCTAGAACCCACTTTACAAGAGAATCGATCGTCTCTTTGGTTGCCTTCTCATGAGTGATAATTTCCACTAAGGGCATCTTGTTAACCGGATTAAAGAAGTGAAGTCCAGCAAACCGACTAGAATCTTTAAGGGCCTTACTCATTTCTTCAACTGAGAGTGAAGATGTGTTTGACGTTAATAGACAATTTGGTCGTACATGCTGCTCTAGTTCACTAAAGACTTTTTTCTTAATCTCCATGTTTTCAACCACTGCTTCCACCACGAGATCAACGGATTTAAAGCCCTCAAAATTAAGACTCGGCTCAATGGAGCGCATTTTGCGATTAAATTCATCTTCCGTCATTTTTCGCTTTTTAACGGCCCCAGAAAAGTTTTGAGAGGCCTGCTTAAGGCCAAGTTCTAGAGCTTCAGGTGTGAGATCCTTCATAATGGGCGCCTGATTATTTTGAGCAAATAACCACGCAATTCCTCCGCCCATAACTCCTGCTCCGAGGACAGCTCCACGATGAACACTTGGCAGGAGATCTTTATTTTCTAATTTCTTAGAATTATCAGTTAAGAAAAAGATATGCTGGAGATTCTTAGATTGAATACTTTGTGAAAGTTCTGCAAATGCTTGAGCTTCTATTGCCAAATAATCAGATCGACTTTTACTTGCACCACTTTCTAGGACTTCAAGAATCTTAAGAGGGGCCGGGTAAAATCCCTTCGAGGTTTCTAAAACTTTTTCTCTCGCTTTTTGAAAAATAATCTTTCGAGTTAAAAAATTGTCCATGGCGGCTGCCTGAACTTCTTCTTTCATCGTTTTTTTTCTGCCCGTTTTTCTATCAAGTAGATAAGACTTAGCGAGCTCCTGCATTCTCTCGGTCGGTAACATTGCATCCGCAAGTCCCATTTTAACGGCGTTTTTACCTTTAATCTGGCGACCAGTTAGAATCATATCAAGAGCTGAAGGAAGTCCCACTTTTCTAGGAAGACGGTATGTTCCTCCAAATCCAGGGAGAACTCCCAGCATGACTTCCGGAAGTCCCAATGCCGTTTTTGGATTATCGGATACAAAAATCTTTTTACATGCAAGGGAAAGTTCTAATCCTCCCCCAAGACACACGCCATCAACAAGGGCCACTGTTGGCATTTTAAGATCATCAAGAGCATTAAAAATCATGTGCGCTTCATCAAGAGCACGAAGAGCTTCTGCTTCATTTTTCAGAGAATTAATCACCGAGACATCAACGCCTGCGAGGAAAACTCCCGGCTTATGAGAGAAGAAAACAAGCCCCTTAACGGATTTTTTCTTATCTAAATCTGCTGCTTCAAGAATCGCTTTCTTTAATTCTTCCAGTGTTTCACGAGTAAAAGTTGTCATGGATTTTTTTTCATATTTTCCAAATCCAATCCAAAGAAGATCATCTTTAATTTCAAAAGTAAGATTCTGATAATTCATATATTCTCCAGCTACACTTTAAGATTTTCAATGACAACAGCACCACCTTGACCACCACCAATACAAAGTGAGGCAAGTCCATATTTTTTCTTCTGCCGCTTAAGTTCATGGGCAAGTGTCACCACAAGTCTTGATCCTGTTGAGCCGACTGGGTGCCCGAGAGCAATACCACCACCATTCACATTTAACTTTTCAAGTGGAACTTCTCCAATCACTTCATCAATCCCCCACTTACTTGAAAGAGATTTATCTTTCATGACTTTCATACAACCAATCACTTGAGCAGCGAAAGCTTCGTTAAGTTCAAAAAGATCCATTTGTGAGAGTTTCATGCCTGTTCTTTTTAATAATCCGTTAATCGCAAGAACTGGACCGAGCCCCATTCTCTCCGGCTCAAGACCATGGAAGTGATAATCAACTAATCTTGCCATCGGTTCTAGGTTGTATTTTTTAACCGCTTCTTCAGAAGCAAGAAGCCACATTGAACCACCATCAGTGATAGGACAAGCATTCCCAACTGTCACCGTTCCCGTTTCACGCTCAAAATAAGGTTTTAGTTTTCCAAGACCTTCAACTGTTGAACTCGCTCTAAAGCCAAGATCATCAGCAATCATTTTATCTAATTTATATCCGGCGGTAATAGGAAGAATCTCTTCGCGAAATTTTCCGTCCTTTGTTGCTTGTGCGGCCTTGTGGTGAGAAAGATTGGCAAATTCATCTTGCTCAAGACGAGATATTCCAAGCTCCCTTGCTAGTGTCTCAGCAGTCTGTCCCATATTTCTTCCGCAAAATGGATCCGTTAATCCTTGCTCAATAGCAATCACTGGTGCCAGAAAATTTGGTCTGAAAGTTGAAAAAACTTTTAATTTTTGAGGAGTGGTTTTCGCCTTCATGAGTTCTACAAAAAACTCAGTCATATGTTTATTAAACATGAGTGGCATCTGAGACATGCTTTCCACACCACCAGCAAAAATAAGATGAGAACGACCACCCGCAATTTTATCATAGGCCTGAGAAAGTGCTTCCATTCCAGACGCACAATTTCTGTGAACAGAGTAACCCGATGTTTTTTTATGAAGACCCGCTTCAAGTGCGATCACTCTGCCGACATTTGGATATTTTGCAGGTGTTCCCGTATTGCCAACGATGACTTCATCAATTTGATCTAGGGGAAGAGCGAATTTATCGACAAGATGGCGAATGAGGTAGTGACCTAAATAAGGGGCCGCAATTTCTTTTAATTCAGCACCAGCTTTAACTTGGGGAGT
>JACCEB010050666.1_pt1 | contig 12877 bp, 9 predicted proteins | sample 7454761 | NCBI WGS metagenome assembly JACCEB01 (sample SAMN15323454, study PRJNA562643) | freshwater metagenome | isolation source: river surface water | place: USA:Blue River Watershed | collected 2017-08-18 | reverse complement strand
CAATTTTTAACCCTTTCAATTCCGTCGAAATGAATCAAAATGGCGCAGAATTTATCCAAAGACATATTGGCCCAAATCCAGTAGATAGTGCAAAAATGTTGAAGGCAGTTGGAGTGGATACTTTAGCCGCATTAATTGACAAAATTGTACCTGCAAATATTCGCTTAAAAAAACCAATGGAGATTCCTGAGGGATTGACCGAGTTTGAAATGTTGCAATCACTTAAAGCAATAGGCGAAAAAAATATTGTTGCAAAAAATTTTATTGGACAAGGTTATTATGGCACCATCACACCTTCTGTGATCCTTAGAAATATATTTGAAAATCCAGGTTGGTATACGCAATACACGCCTTATCAAGCAGAGATTGCACAAGGCCGTTTAGAAAGTTTATTGAACTTTCAAACTATGATTTCCGATTTGACCGGAATGGATATTGCGAACGCCTCTTTATTAGACGAAGCGACTGCAGCGGCAGAAGCGATGGCGATGATTTTTAATCACATCAATAAATCAGATGTGATTAGTCAACCTAAATTATTTGTGGACGAAGCCATCTTTGCACAAACTAAATCTGTTTTACAAACTAGAGCAACACCCATTGGTGTGGAATTAGTAACTGGTGATTTTAAGAATGCTACTATTGATGGCAGTTTCTTTGGAGCGATCCTTCAATATCCAAATGCCAATGGTGCAATCCAAGACTATACAAGCTTTATAGACCAAGTGCACCAAGCAGGTGGTATGGTGATTTTAGTAGCAGATTTACTTTCATTGACTGTGCTTAAAAGTCCAGGCGAATTAAATGCTGATGTGGCTGTAGGAAACACACAAAGATTTGGTGTGCCGATGGGATTTGGTGGACCACATGCTGCTTATTTCGCAACTAAAGATGCATTCAAAAGAGGTATGCCAGGCAGATTGATTGGCGTAAGTATAGATGCACAAGGCAACCGTGCTTTAAGAATGGCATTGCAAACAAGAGAACAACATATTAAACGCGAAAAAGCAACTTCTAATATTTGTACCGCACAAGCATTACTTGCGAACATGGCTGTGATGTATGCAGTGTACCATGGACCAGATGGATTAAAAGCCATCGCTTCAAGAGTGCACGGATTGGCTCAAGGACTTGCGCAACAATTAGAAAGTTTAGGTATTCAACAAGTAAATGAATTTTATTTCGACACATTACACCTAACAGGTTTTGATGCAAATAAATTATTTGAACTTGCAAATAAACAAGCTGTCAATTTCAATTATTTTGCAAATGGAACCGTGTCAATTAGTATAGACGAAACAACTTCTGTTAAAGACATTCAATCCATTGTACATTTGTTTGAAACATTGACAGGTAAAACTGCGAGTGCGTTGAATGCTTCTATTAAAAATGCAGCCATCCCAGCGCAATTGGTTAGAACGAGCGACTACTTAACACATCCTGTATTCAATACGCATCATAGTGAGACACAAATGATGCGCTATATCAAGCAATTAGAAAACAAAGACCTTTCTTTGAATACAAGCATGATTAGCCTTGGTAGTTGTACCATGAAATTGAATGCAGCAACAGAAATGATCCCAGTAAGTTGGCCTTGTTTTGGTGGCTTACATCCATTTGCACCAGCAAATCAAACTTTAGGCTATCAAGAGATTGTAAAAGAGTTAAGTGCTTACTTATGTCAAACGACTGGATTCACTGCTTGTAGTTTACAACCTAATAGTGGCGCACAAGGCGAATATGCAGGTCTATTGACAATTCGTTCTTACCATGCAGCCCGAAATGAACCACATAGAAATATTGTATTGATTCCAATTAGCGCACACGGTACCAACCCAGCGAGTGCGGTGATGGCAGGCTTCAAAGTAGTGGTAGTCGCATGTGATGCTGCTGGAAATATTGATGTTGCCGACCTTACAGAAAAAGCAATTCAGCATAAAGACCATCTTGGTGCTTTGATGGTAACTTATCCATCTACACATGGTGTGTTCGAAGAAACGATTATGGACATCTGTAATACCATTCATGAAAATGGTGGTATGGTTTATATGGATGGTGCCAATATGAATGCACAGGTTGGATTGACAAGTCCAGGAAATATTGGTGCGGATGTATGTCACTTGAATTTACATAAAACATTTGCCATTCCACATGGTGGAGGTGGACCAGGTGTAGGACCAATTTGTGTGAACGATAAGTTAGCACCTTTCTTACCAGGTCATATTAAAAATGGAGATGCAACCAATGCAGTGAGCGGAGCGCCATTAGGATCTGCAAGTATTTTATTAATTAGTTATGCCTATATCAAAATGTTAGGTGCTAAAGGATTGGAATTAGCAACTAGCTATGCCATTTTGAATGCCAACTACATGAAATCAAGATTAGAAAAAGCATACACTATTTTATATACTAGCAAAAATGGCACATGCGCACACGAATTCATTATTGACCTTAGACCATTTAAACAAACTGCTGGCATAGAAGCAGAAGATGTAGCTAAACGTTTAATCGATTATGGATTCCATGCACCAACTATGAGTTTCCCTGTAGCTGGCACCATCATGATTGAGCCTACAGAAAGTGAGGATATGGCAGAATTAGATCGCTTCTGTGACGCCTTATTAGCAATACATGCAGAAATTGTTGCGATTGAAACTGGCCGTTTTGATAAGACAGACAACCCATTGAAAAATGCACCACATACTCAACATGTGATTTGTGCCAATGAATGGTCACATAGTTATACAAGACAAGAAGCCGCATTCCCACTACCTTATGTAGCAGTTAATAAATTTTGGCCAACAGTAGCTCGTGTAAACAATACACATGGTGACAGAAACCTTGTTTGTACTTGTGAGCCTGTATCGTCTTACGCATAAATAAAATTTTAAGATAGATCACAACTAAAAGAGGCGCTTCAATTTGAAGCGCCTCTTTGTTTATTGAGGATAGCACTATGCATCCATCCTCTTTACAACACTACTACTAGTGATTGGGGGATTCCCATTTAACATGAATTCATATAAGCCAATGATTTTTTCCTTATCAGATAATGAAGTTTGAAGTTTGTCAAAATCGTTTTCAAGTTTTTTTAATTTCTTGTTTTCATTGGTGTACTTATTTGTAAATTCTTCCAAAATGGTATCGTCTATTTGTTGACTTTGTTGTCCTGCCTCTTTTATCATTTGCCCCTCGCCTGTTAAAACCCATAAAATATCTAGGTCTGTATAGGTTTGATGGATTCTAATTAAGATATCTGATCCTACCGATCCTAAATGTTTTAATTGCTTTGAAAAATAGCCATTCGACAACTCAATTTTTTGCTCAAAAGCATGCGGTGTGATTTTTTTGAAATGAATGAAGATCGCGATTCGTTCGATTGGTTTCATGATAATAAGATTTAGTGGTCAATTAAATTAATTACAATACTATTAGATGTATCGTATTACTAAATTACCTCTATCAATAAAATCATGTCCAAAACTTAGGCCTCAATTATATGAGACCTAGGCCTCATTTTTAAGAAAAAACGAACGACCTATAGTTTTTCACTTAATTCCAACCATCTTAATTCTGCTGTTTCCAATTCGGTTGTAACCGAAGCCAGTTGTGCACTTAGTGTTGTGATTGAAGTATAATCTCCTGTACTATTGTTTAATTCCGAAGTGAGTGTAGCTTTTTTAATTTCTAGTTCAGGCATGGACTTATTCAACTGTTCTAGTTCCAATTTTTCTTTGTAAGACATTTTTTCAGCAACCTTTTTAGGCGCATTGTCTATGACTGTAGGTTTCACTTCATGCTCCACCTTTGTGGTGATATCGGAACTCACAGCAGCATAGTTCTGTTTGCTCTTTTCTAAAATCCTAAACTGTGTATAATTACCAGGATAGTCTCGAATCACACCATCCCCTTCAAATATAAATAAGTGGTCAACCAATTTATCCATGAAATAACGATCATGCGACACCAATAAAACACAACCCGCGAAATCAATTAAGAACTGCTCCAATACTGCCAAAGTCGGCAGGTCCAAATCGTTGGTAGGTTCATCTAGGATTAAAAAATTAGGATTCTTAAATAAGATGGTCAATAGCTGCAGTCTTTTTTTCTCGCCACCACTCAAAGCACTTAAATAAGTATATTGTTTATCTGGAGTGAATAAAAATAATTCCAAGAATTGTGCTGCACTTAATGTACCTCCACTTGCTAAAGGAAACTGCTCGGCAAATGTTTTTAAGTATTCAATCACACGCATGTCCTTTTTGTAGGTAAGTCCCTCCTGAGAAAAATGACCAAAGACAATCGTCTCACCTACATTGATTTTACCACTATCTGGCATGGTTAATCCTTGTAGAATTTGCAAGAAAGTCGATTTTCCTACACCATTCTTACCAACTATACCAATACGTTCTCCTTTACTGAAGGTATAATCAAAACCTTTTAACACAACTAGGTCACCATAAGACTTATATACTTTAATGGCTTCGATAATCTTGCCCCCTAATCGGGTCATCTTCATATCCAATTGCAAATTGGTGTCTTCTATTTTTTGCTTCGCCCTCGCTTCTACTTCGTAAAAATTATCTTGCCTGCTTTTGCTTTTTGTTGTCCTTGCTTTTGGCTGCTTCCGCATCCACTCTAATTCTTTTCTAAAAGTGTTTTTCGCTTTGTCAATACTTGCGAGTTCTGATTCTATCCTAGCAGCCTTTTTCTCTAAATAATTTTCGTAATCGCCTTTGTAACTGTATAATTTTTCTCTTTCTAATTCCCAAATTTCATCTGTCACTGCTTCTAAGAAATAACGATCATGCGACACAAGTAATAAGGTCACTTTTTCTTGTTCTAAATAATTTTCCAACCATTCAATCATGTTTAAATCTAAGTGGTTGGTAGGCTCATCCATTAATAACAAAACATGTTTAGGTTCAAAGCCAATCTGGATCAATGTTTTTGCTAATGAAACACGTTTTCTTTGTCCACCACTTAATTTTGAAACGGGCTGTTCTAAATGATGGATATTCAATTGGGTTAAAATCGTTTTTACTTTAGACTCAAAGTCCCAAGCATTATTTTCCTCCATTTCCATGATCGCATCTGTAATCAAATTTTCATCTTCTGTTTCCATTGCCATCTCATAATTACTAATGGCCTTCATGATGGGATGTTCTTGATTGAACAAGTTCTGTGTAACCGATGCAGTTTCTATAAATTGAGGGTCCTGTTCAAACAATACCAATTGGACATCTTTATGCACTTTAGCCGTACCTGAATCTGGCACTTCTTTGCCAGACAAGATTCTTAAAAGGGTACTTTTCCCAATACCATTCCTAGCCACCAAGGCTATTCTGTCACCCTCGTTGATATTAAAGCTAATCCCCTTAAATAAGGGCATAACGCCATAACTTTTTGTCAGATTTTCTACAGATACGTAATGCATGGCGCAAAGATACAAGCACTAAATTAAAATAGGGGAAAAAGCAATGAAGATTGTACTTTTGTAGACGTTAATATCGAAATAGATGAAAAATTTTGAAGTGCCATCTGGCTACAGAAGCCCCCTAATTGTTGCCATTAAACAAAAGCGCAAAGCGGACGATAAGCTCAAAAAGGATTTCACCCCTACTGAACTAGACTTTGGCAAGGTTAAAATCTATTTAGCAAGGCATTTTGGATTTTGTTATGGGGTAGAAAACGCCATAGATATCGCCTATAGAACCATTGAGGAAAATAAGGGCAAAAGAATTTTTTTATTGAGTGAGATGATCCATAATCCTCAAGTGAACAATGACTTAACAAGCAAAGGCGTTCGATTTTTACAAGATACATTGGGTAAAGAATTGATCCCTTTATCAGAATTGACAAAAGATGATATTGTCATTATTCCTGCATTTGGCACCACACTAGAATTAGAGGAAAAATTAAGAGCAAAGGGCATTGCAATTGAATCCTATGATACCACTTGTCCCTTTGTAGAAAAAGTTTGGAATCGTAGTGAACAAATTGCACAAAAAGGCTATTCTATTATCATACATGGGAAACCTAAACATGAGGAAACAAGGGCTACTTTTTCTCACACATCTGCACATACGCCCACTTTAATTGTGAATGATATCGAAGAAACGAAAGTCTTAGGGAAAATTATTAGTGGGGAATTACCCACTTCTTATTTTTATGATTTTTTTATCAATCGTTTTTCAGCAGGATTTGACCCAGCGATTCATTTAGATAAAATTGGTGTTGTTAATCAAACAACACAATTGGCAACAGATACCCAAGCAATTTCAGATTATTTAAAACAGATTGTACTGAAGAAATTTGGCCCCGAAAATTTAGCTGCCCATTTTGCAGACACCAGAGACACGCTCTGTTATGCCACCAATGATAACCAGTCTGCAGTGATTGGATTACTTGAAACTGAGGCTGATTTAGCCATTGTGATGGGTGGGAAAAACAGCAGCAATAGTTCGCACCTTGTAGAATTATGTGAACGCAAATTACCTACTTATTTTATTGATGATGTAAGTAAAATTATAGATGCCAATCAAATTGAAAAAACCAATTGGAAAAATAAACAATCAGAAATAGTATATAACTATCTGCCTGATTCAGATCCTATTCGTATTTTAATGACAAGTGGCGCAAGCTGCCCTGACACAGTGGTAGAAGCAGTTATCAAGAAGATTCTTAGCTTTTATCAGCTTGAGGCTGCATTTGAAAAAGTAAAGGAAAGTTGGATAGATTAATTGATCTTCTGCATGGCCCATTTCATGGCCAGTTCGAACTGTTGTGCTCTATCTAAATTTGTATTGTCTAATACCAAAGCATCATCGGCTTGTTTTAATGGACTATGTGCCCTAGTACTATCCATTAAATCTCTTTGTTGCAAATTAGCTGCCACTGCTTCTTTAAGAATGGCAGGATTTGTTTGTAGTAATTCTTGGTACCTACGCTCTATTCTAATTGCTGGATCTGCAGTGACAAATAATTTTAATTCAGCATTTGGAAATACCACCGTGCCAATATCTCTTCCATCCATCACAATCCCTTTATCCACGCCCATCGCTTGTTGTTGCGCCACTGCAAAATCTCTCACTGCAGCGATAGACGCCACTTCGCTCACTTTTTGACTCACCTGCATTTCGCGAATTTCTTGTTCTACATTTTCACCATTTAAATACATATCACTTTTTTGAGTTGCACTATTGTATTTAAATCTTAATTCAATTGTATGCAATGCAGCTTCAATAGAGGCTGTATCGTTAAATGCTATATTGTTTCTTAAAAAATATAAAGCGATAGCTCTATACATTGCACCCGTATCAACAAATACATATTCCAATGCTTTGGCCATTGCCTTGGCAAGGGTACTCTTTCCACAGGATGAAAAGCCGTCTATCGCAATGATGATTTTCTTTTTCATTATGGTGCTACGGTGATAGTTGCTGTTTTAGGTAAATTCGCATTTCGAATGGCGATTTGTCTTACTGCATTGCCCACAAAAATTCTGAATGCATCTTTTGATACCTTGTCTTGTCCAACCATTGCAGGCACCCCTTCATCTCCTCCTTCTCTAATACTTTGCACCAAAGGGATTTGACCCAAAAAGGACAGGTCATATTCAGAAGCCAATTTAAGGCCTCCTTCTTTTCCAAATAAATAATATTTATTTTCAGGCAATTCTGCTGGTGTGAAATAAGCCATGTTCTCTACTAATCCAATAATGGGCACATTCACATTTGCTTGTCCAAACATAGCGATTGCTTTTTTCGCATCCGCTAAAGCCACTTGTTGCGGTGTTGTTACAATCACCACACCAGTCACAGGAACAGTTTGCATAATAGTCAAATGGATATCACCTGTACCAGGTGGCATATCAATCACGAGATAGTCTAGCTCACCCCAATCTACATCAGTTATGAATTGACGAATAGCACTGCTTGCCATTGGACCTCTCCAAACAACAGCATCTTTTTCATCCACCAATAATCCAATGCTCATTATTTTAATTCCATATTGATCCAAAGGAATAATTACCCCTTTACCTGCATCGTCTTTCATCAAAGGTCTTTGTCCTCTCACACCAAACATGATTGGCACACTAGGCCCATAAATATCTGCGTCCATCAGCCCTACTTTTGCGCCACCTTCTGCTAAAGCTAAAGCAAGGTTAGCAGCAACGGTACTTTTACCTACACCGCCTTTTCCACTCACGACTGCAATAATATTTTTCACTTTAGACAAGACCGACTTTTCGTCTTTTCTCAAAGAGGTTGTATTGGAAGTAAAATTGACTTGCACCTGTGCTTTAGGATTCACCAATAATTTAATGGCATTTTCAGAAGCATTCTTCATCAAATCTTTCATTGGGCAAGCAGGCGTTGTTAAAACAATTGTAAAGCTTACAGCATCGCCATCTATTTTTACATCCTGTATCATATTCAATGTCACTAAGTCTTTTCCAAGGTCTGGCTCTTGCACATTACTCAATGCTTTTAGTATTTCCTCCGTTGTCATTATGAAAGTTTTTGTTAAAATATTTAATCCCGGCAAAGTTAACGTTCATAGCGCTTATTTTGCCCTTTTAAAAGGCTTAAAATAAGGTCTATTTTAAAAAAACTACTCATTTCGAAACAAAAAAAGTACTCAATTTCTGAACATTGAGGCGTAAATTTGCAGCCACATGAAAAAGAAACTGATCCTGCCTATATTGATCCTTTTTTCACTGATGTCATTACAGTTAAATGCTCAGACAGTGGATATTTATAGAGACTCTGTAGTCCAATTGTATGGTGTTGTGATGACTGCAGATAGTTTAAAGGCGATTCCTTTAGCGAGTATTGTGGTGAATAAAAAAGGTAGAGGTACCATCACCAATAACGATGGTGTTTTTTCTATCGCTGTTAATAAAGGTGAGACCATCACTTTTAGTTGTGTAGGCTTTAAAAACAGAAACATTGTTATTCCCTCCAACTTAGTAGGCAATGAATATAGTGTGATTCAATTAATGGTCAACGATACTAATTTTTTACCAGCAACCATTTTAAAACCAAGACCTACTCGTGCGCAGTTTGAAAGAGACTTTGTCAACTCTAAAGTAGATGATGACTTATATGAAACTGCAAGAAAAAATACCAGCCCTGCACAAAAAAGAATTATTTTATCCAGCTTGCCAAGAGATGGAAAAGAAGCAGTGGGTGCTGCACTACAAAACCAAGCATCAAGATATTATTATTCAGGACAATTACCTCCTATGAATATATTAAATCCAAGCGCATGGAGAAGTTTCATTAATTCATGGAAGCGTGGCGATTACAAATCAAAAAATAAATAGATGAAAAAGATTGCAGTAATTGGAGCTGGAACAATGGGGAATGGCATTGCACATGTATTTGCACAAAATGGTTTTGATGTTAATTTAATTGATACGCAGTCTGCCGCACTTGATAAAGCATTGCAAACAATTGCAAAAAATTTAGACCGTCAAGTTGCAAAATCAATCATCCAGGCAACCGAAAAAGATACGATACTCGCAAAAATAACTTGTTTCACTACTCTTAAAGAAGGTGTATATGACCGTGACTTAGTCATTGAAGCCGCAACAGAAAACAGCAAGATCAAAAATGCTATTTTTACAGAAATGGACCAATACACTAGTACTACTTGTATTTTAGCAAGCAATACCTCTTCTATTTCTATTACACAATTAGCGGAAGCAACACAAAAGCCAGGCAATGTAATTGGTATGCATTTTATGAATCCAGTTCCAGTAATGAAATTGGTAGAAATTATCAATGGCGCGGCTACTAGTTCAACAGTGACAGATACGATTGTCGCTTTAACAACGCAAATTGGTAAGATTCCTTGTGTTGTCAAAGATGCGCCAGGATTCATTGCCAACAGAATTTTAATGCCAATGATCAACGAAGCGATCCTCGCTTACGAAGAAGGTATTAGTGATGCAGCTACGATAGATCAAATTATGAAATTAGGCATGGCTCATCCAATGGGACCATTACAATTAGCAGATTATATTGGCTTAGATGTTTGTAAAAATATTTTAGAAATCATGGAGGATGGTTTTAAAAATAGCAAATACAAGCCTGCTGCATTATTAACTAAGATGGTAGAGGAAGGTAAATTAGGCATCAAAACTGGTGAAGGATTTTATAGCTACTAGCAATAAATTAATCCAACTTTAGCGTAGTCTTAATGGTGACATCTCTTAATGTGCCAAGCTTTTCAAGGACTTCATCCAGCCTATTCTTAGGGATGCCGATATGAAGCTGTATAAATAATTGTGCAGTTTGTTCTACTACGGAACAGTTATACTGTTTTACCAACATCATTACTTCATTCATTTGATGGTAATCGAAATTTAGCTCGTAGGGAATTTCAATTGGCTTCTTGATAATTGGTGAAAGTTGTAAAGCCAAAGCTGTAGCTGTTTTATAGGCATTGATCAATCCAGGAATACCTAGTAAAGTACCCCCAAAATAACGTACCACCACTACAAATACATTGGTCAATCCTTTACTATCAATTTGTCCCAGTATTGGCCTACCTGCAGACCCAGCAGGTTCTCCATCATCACTGACTCTAAAAGTTGATCCATCTACGCCCAATCGATAAGCTAGGCAATGATGCACAGCCTTTCCGTGTTCTTTTTTAAGTTGTGCTAATAGCTTTTTACAAGTATCAATATCTTTAGCTGGATAGGCATACGCCAAAAATTTACTACCCCTATCTTTAAATTCCGCCATGGAAGGCTGTTCGATTGTATAATAGTAAAATGGATCCATTCAAAAAATAATGAGGCTAATTTTAAACAAAGCTAGTTCATAATGATGAATCATTTGTAACATTGCAGTATGCGTTTAAACGACATCAAGCAAGCCTTGAAAAAACAGTTGGCAGGTCAATTCGAAAGTGTTGAATTGAATCCAATCCTTTCTATATTAATTGAACATGTCACAGGATGGGACCAAGTTCAACAGGTAATACATAAAGACGATTCAATATCAGCAGCACAACAATTGGCTTTTGAAACCGCTGGCACAGCGCTTTTAAAAGGAAGACCCATCCAATACATTACTGGAAAAACATGGTTTATGGGCGAACCTTATATTGTAAACGAGCAGGTGTTGATTCCCCGTCCAGAAACCGAAGAATTAGTAGACTGGGTTATTGAATATGCAGCCATTAAAGGAAAGGCATTGCGTATATTAGATATAGGCACAGGTTCTGGTTGTATTGCCATTGCAATCAAAAAAGCATTACCCGAAGCCATTGTTTCTGCAATAGATATTAGTACGAGTGCAATCAAAATAGCAGAGGCGAACGCAGCGGCACTCAAAGCCGATATTGAATTGATAGCATTAGATATTTTGAATACTGCTTTTTTACCAGGGCAATACGATGTGATTGTAAGTAACCCGCCCTATATTCCAATGCAGGAAATGAAAAATATGGAATTGCAAGTGACCGATCATGAACCCAATATTGCTTTATTTGTCCCCGACGAAGACCCCCTGGTATTTTATAAAGCAATTGCAAGACTTGCAAAATTACATTTAAGTCCAAATGGTCAATTGTTTTTTGAAATTCATTATGACCAAGGTGACGCTATGATTGCGCTCTTAGACGAAATGCATTTTCATGCCGAATTAAGGGCTGACCTTTTTGAAAAAGACAGAATGGTCCGCGCAAGTTTGAAACCAAGATAAAATTAATTAACAGAAAAGCTACAAGAATAGTTGGATGATTAATTTGATGGATCCACTGCAACCACTGGCGTTGCGCCAAGGGCTTTGATGATTTGCATCACTTGTATTGTCACACCTAAATTTGCTACGCTGTCTCCATTGATCACTACAGAAGGTTTATCCGTTTCTTTAGCTAAGAAAATTTGCAATTGACTTGATAAAGCATCTAAACTTACAGGAGTAGATCCAATAAATAAATTTTGGTCTTTATCTATGGTCACCACCACAGTTTGTTTGGCCTTGGTATCACTCGCTGCTTTTGGATTAGAGACTTTAATGACATTTGGATTCGCCAAAGTGGATACAATCAAAAAGAATAATAATAATATAAACAAGATGTCATTCAATGCACCTGTATGCACTTCTGGATGATGTCTTAAACGATTTCTAAGATTCATAGCAGGTAGATTAAGCTTGTGTTGGTTCTTGTAAAATATCTAAAAAATCAGCGCTTGCTCTTTCCATCTTATTCGCAGTCTTATCTATTTGAGTAGATAAAAAATTATGTCCAACATAGGCAATTAAACCAATGATCAAGCCTGTTGCAGAGGTGATCATTTTAGTATAGATACCGCCAGCAATGGTGTTTAAAGTATATTCACCCGTAGAAGCAATACCATAAAATAATTGCACCATACCAATAATCGTTCCCAAGAACCCAAACATAGGGGCGATGCCAGAAACCAATGATAGGATATTTAAATTGCGCTCCATAGAATACATTTCTAACTTGCCTACATTCTCCATACTTTTTTCAATCGCATCAATTGGCTTGCCAATACGCATAATGCCCTTCTCTATCATATTCGCCACAGGATTGTAGGTGTTTTTAGCAAGTGCTTTTGCCGCAGCAACATTACCAGACAAAATATGATCTTTAATCATTTTCATGAATTGAGGATCTAACTGCCCAGCTTTTTTGATCGCTAAAAATCTTTCTATGAATACATAAATTGCAATGACCAATAAAGCATACAATGGATACATAATCCATCCACCTTTCCCTAATAAACTAAATAAAGAAATTTTAGCATCTGGCACTTGTAACAAAATCAACATAGCATTTAAATTTATATTTAAAGTTAATTTATTTCTACCATATAGGCTAATACTTG
>JACCEB011718701.1_pt1 | contig 12879 bp, 10 predicted proteins | sample 7454761 | NCBI WGS metagenome assembly JACCEB01 (sample SAMN15323454, study PRJNA562643) | freshwater metagenome | isolation source: river surface water | place: USA:Blue River Watershed | collected 2017-08-18 | reverse complement strand
GGCTAAGGAACGCTAAAAACAAGGGCGTGAGAGACAATAACTGCATTTATGCATACTCTTGACGAACCGCTTGTTATACCCTTGTTTTTATGTTTTTCTGAAGCTGTGATGAGAAGGACGAAGACCGATTTACCTTTTCTTCAGAATGATTAAATAATAAAGTTTAATGAACAATCTCTGAAATTAAATGATATTAGTCAGTTGGAGGTCGAAGTGTAATTGTTAATTCGTGCTAGACTTTCAATACTCTTCTTAGCATCAGAAATAATTTTTTCTAACTCTTTCTGATCACTATACCCTAATGCTTTTAAAATTTCAATTTTTGTTGTAAATTCAAGCACTTTACCAAAAAGAAACAATTCAAACTCTGTAAGATATTTTAAATACTCTCCTTCATGAGCGATTTTGTTTCTTGTTTGTACAATTTTTTGAATGAATTGGTCGTAATTCAAATCAATAATATCAGGTTTTATTTGTGAAATAAGTACCTTAAAATGTTCCAATCTCTCCTTTAATGTTGGTTTTTTCCAATCATTCGTACCATCATTAAATTGTTTCAAAATATCTGTGTCCTTAATTAAACCAGCAATAACGTTGCGCTGTTTCTCGCGTGTTTTTACTTTTTGTTTGATCTCTTCTGAATAACTCTTCTTGATAATTCGCTGATGGTAACTTTCTAATGACACACAACAATTCAAGAAATAGTTTTGAAAGGATAAAGAAGTATTCATGTACTTTTCTTGAATAAGTTCTATTATCAGTAGAATCTCATCTTTTTCAATCCAATTTTTTACAATGTTTGCAAGATTCTCTTTAATCGAATCATACCGAAGTTCAATACCACTTGAAAATCCAGACAAATTGTTGAAAGGCGAATATTCAGGTTGAATAATGTCAGTTAATGTGTCTGAAGAAAATACATATCTCTCTATGCCTGGAGACTCATGAGTTAAAAAGAGAATCAGACGTCTTAATTTTAAAAGAAAGGCTTGAATTTCGTCTAACTGTTGTTCATTTGGAAACTGAAATTCTATTGTTGATTTTCTTTTGAATTCTGCTGTAAGAAAGCCGATTGATGCATCGAATTCAAGAAATAGATTAAGTGCACCTATTTTTGTTTTAACATGAAGTATCGATTTCTTTTGAGGTATTTTGATGTTTTCGCGGGAATATTCCAATGCGAATTCGCGGCTAATCCACTTGTTTAAAGCTATTGATGAGAATGAAACTTTGTTGAACTTAATATCTGATTTCGTTTGGAATTGATGACGTTTAAACATGTAAGTAAAATGAATTTTTTTGTGGCCACCACCGCTTCCACCGGGATCGGATCCACCGCCTAAATCACAGTTAACAAAAGTAACTTTATCCAAACCGTTAAAAGAGCCATGTACAATGTCCCATGACTTTTTTTCATATGTGTCAATTGGAACTTCTAAATATGGATAAACCGCGTCTAGAAAAAGCCATACGGCAGTAATTTCCGAACCGTCTTCAGGGAAATAGAGTTTTCCGAATATTTTTGACTGTTTTTGATCGATCATGCATTTAGTCTTTAGAAATACCCCACTGCCAAGGTTTTCGTTCAATCATTTTTGAAATATCTTCTTGGTTCAATCCAAGTTCAATTAATAAGTGGATTCGAAAAATTGTTTCAAGAGAACTTATATGTTTAGAAATATTTGCCTTTTGTTGCATGGCATCAGTAAGTTTCGTTTTAACTTCTGTTCCGTGGACGTAAAACTTCCTAATCAAAATAATCTCTTCAACAAAATCATCAGAAAAGTTGAAATGTTTTTCGTTGATAGAAGTTAATTGCAAAATCAAGTCCTTTATTTTTGCTTTGTGACTGATTTCCTGATTAAATTTTCGTGAATGATAAATTTCTAATACAGATAGAATGTTGACAAACCTAGAAACGATATGTCCTTGATTGAAATATAAAGTATCAAAATATTGATCTAATGCTGGTTCATAAATTTCGTAAATACTAATCCAATTTTGAAAAATATCAGGAAATTGATTCTCTACATTTGTATAAGAAAATAAAGCAGACCCACGATTAATATGTTTACTGTAATCAGGTACGGTTTCCTTAAATATAAAATCAATTGCACGATCGCCAATATTTGGAATTGAATTTCTTTTATCGTGTTTCATTTTTGTTTGGCAATGAGACCTCTGCGTAGGATAATTATTAATTAAGGTGAATAAATTTTGAATTTTTTCAATTTGATTTACTAAAACCTCAATGTTTTGAGCTTTCTTATATTCAATATTGAGATAAACAGATTGTTCCATCTCCGCCTTAGGGCCATTAACAAAACCAGGAGACTTTGCTCTAAAAATGAAATAAATATTGAAATCTTCATTCTCAATAAGCATAATGGGCTTAGGAGGATTGAATGTTATTTCTGTCGAAAATACATTTGGGTCATTTTCATTATTGACATTAAAACCAAATTTATTCATCCAATCATCAAAACCGTCAAGCTTTAACATGAGATTTGTAAATAAAAGATGTTTTTGATTTTGTATCTGATAATGATTCAAGCAATATTTTGCTTCAAGAGTTAATGTTATTAGTCCACTTTCACAATAAGATATTAATTCTAAATCAATTAATGTAAAATCAAAGTCTTTTTTTGTTGCTTGGTTTTTGGCATAACCATTTACCAATCTTATAGGAAGCTGATTATTTATGTTTTGAATTTGCTGAAATACTTCAGGGACTACTTTTATAAGTTCATCTCTGCTGATAGTGAATTCTAGTAAAATCCTACTTTCTTCAGTAATAGTTAATGTACCCGTCCATTTGTAGCGGTTGCTATCTGGAATGAACCAATAACCTATATATGTTTGTATTTCTTTCAATATTAGAGCGTATTTGGTCTTTTATTTATGATTACTTTCTTCTATATTTTCCCCTAGTATGGTAGTAATACCGTGAACGATTTTGGTTTTTGATTGCGTTTTTATCAGTGCTCACATTTTTACGAACGTGTCCTTTTCTGAATTTTCCAGTTCTTGTAATGGTTGGCTTGACGTAAACACCACCTGCTTTATCTGATTTTTTGAAATCGCAGGAAGGAATGGAAAAGGTAAGAACACCTAATGAAACTATGAAAAGTAAGTTTACTAAACAACCTCTTGAGGTTTTATTATATACTTTGTTGTATGCTGCTTTCTTCGGATCTGTAAACCAACCAAACCCTTTAGGTGCCTTGAAACCTAAATTGTGACGAATAACTCGTTTCAACGTTGTGCGTGCTGCAATTCGTTTGGTTAGAGAGGGTATGCGGAAAGCGAATTTCATGAAATGATTTATTTACAATGAACTAAATCTATCTAATTCTAAAGTAAGTTTAATTGTTTGGCTATGTCTTTAGTGAATTTCGCCATGGGTCTTTTGTGTATTTCAGATGGACTTGTATAATTTCCAGTTATTAAACGATTAATAATTGGAGATTTATCATTAAAAAGTTTTTTTAAATCATTTTTTATTCCCTCACGATATTTTGTATTGTAAATCATAGATTTTAAAATCAATTCTTCAACAACATCCTTTTGAGTATTATATATTCCCTTAATTGAAAATATCTTATCCAAACCTGAACTGTTATCATTAAACTCAATTTGTAAAATATCAGGATCACCATTTAATTTATACTTTATTAAGGATAGTTTATTTATTGAAAAGAAGAAATTAGATTGAGAATAGTCCAAATAATTATTAGAATAAAGATTAAAATTGACTTTTTGTGCATTCTTTACTCCATTACAAGAACTACAAACAGGATATAAATTATAAAATGAAATACTAAAACAAGGATATTCAGATTTTGGTAGAACATGATCTATCTGATACTTGGCTTCTTTTTTTTTATTAACTTTCCTAACTGTCACGGTTAATTGAGAGTTGCAATAAACACAAGCCTTGATTTTCATATCATCAAAATAAAAAGGATAAAACTGATCTCTCAGTTTTTTATATCCCATTCTTTTTAATAATTCATCTCTAAATCTTTTATTATTCGATTTCATTTGAGATGCGGTAATAATATTATTGAAACTAATTAAATATGTATTAATTTGATTAGTATCACATTTCACTAAATCTTCAAAATTTGAAATTAAATAGTCAATATATTCTAATTCGGGTTGAGTTAAACTATAATATCCACCATTAGAAAAATAAAGTGGATTATCTCGTAGATCCTTTACTTCTTTTAGTGATTGTTTTATTAATAAATCAATCTCTCCACTGAATTTTATAAATAATTGTTCTACAATGTCTGAATTAATTGATATCATTTATTTGTTTTTTGAATCTCTGTAACTAGTTAATCTATCAATTTGTTTTGTTAAGTGATCGTTTTCTAATTCCGTCATATATTTATCTAAGAATAATCCTCTTAGTTCTTCACGAATTATTGGTTCACCAATTAAATCTATAAATTCCGAGGCTTTTTTTATAGACCATTTTTCTGATTCTAATTCACCATTTTCAATATACTCAATCAACGAATTCAACTTTTCTTTTGCAAATTCACCTATAAAACCTTCTTTAAAGAAAAAACTATCATTCAATAAATCATATAAATTGGCTCCAAACGAATTTATTGAGTATGGTGATATTTTACCATCATTTAATCTAATTACATTTTGAGAAGGAATATCAGATAACATTAATGGAGAATGAGTAGTCAAAATAAACTGAACCTTCTTATTTTTAATTACATCATTATTAACAGTATATTTAATTAACCAAAGTAAAAACTTTTTTTGCCAATCGGGGTGCATGCCTAATTCAGCTTCATCAAGCAGTATAAGAACAGCAGATTGTCTACTCTCTAATCTATTAAAAGCATAATTTAATCTGGAATACAATTTAATTAATTGTTGTTCACCAGTACTGTATTGATAACCAGTAAGTAGATAATTTCTCCATCGATAAGAAATTAATTTATTTGAAACGCCATTTTTTTTCAATTGTTGAATAAACTCTTTGGTTTGTTGTGGATACTCATTGAAGAACAAATTTATATTAGAATTAAGCTTTGTTTTTTGGCTTCTTTCATTATCAATTATGTTATTTAAAGAAGTATTTTGAGATTTTGTTTCAACAGCCAAACCTAAATGAACATTTATGAAATCGTAAATATTATTTGCTCTTTCTGAAATATTTAAATTCTTTTCATTACAACTTGTTATTTCTTTTAAGCACGATAAATAATCACTTTCAAGTAATTTAGATTTATTTAATTTTTGAATAGATTGGGCCAATCTTTGATTGATTTTTCCTGAGATTCTCTCAATATTATTTTCATTCAATTGACGTAAAGCGGACTTCAGTTGGGTCTGAATATCTATTAAAAGCATTAAAGTCAATGCTCGAGTGAAAATATATTTTTCAGCGTTTTTTTTTGGTATACTAATTTCGGATCTATTAATAATATCTTTTAAATAGTTTAGGTTATAAAGAATCTCTTCATATTGTTGAAAATCTTTTTTTTCATTGTTTTTATCAATAAAATTTTGTGTTTCATTTATCTCATTGTTTAAATATATTTCAATATCGGAAACATTTATTGATAACAAATCGGCAGGAGTTATTTCACCGATATGGTCATTCAAAAAGAATTCTAGTTCTCTTTCAATATTTGATCCAATAAAAGGTGCAAAAGCAAAATTTACAAATTGTTGTCCAAATAAAGATCTATTTAAGTTTATTTCTCTCTCAAAATCCTCATATATCATTGCATTATCTGAAATATTAATTAAAGAACCTATTTGATTATAGAAATGAGGGTTACTAAAAGTTAAATCGGATAATGGATAATAATTAATCACTTGTATTCCATCGATATCTCTTTTTAATTCGAATTTTAATTCGAATTTATAGTTATCCTGTCTACTCTTAATGTAAAATAATTCATTACTCTCAAAAATTGCAATAAAATCATATCCTAGAGAATTTCCACCTATCGTTAATTCTTGAGCAATAAATTCTAAGACAGATGTTTTACCTGAACCATTATTTCCAACAATCACTGATAAATTTGAGATTTTTGGATTGAAAAAATCAGTTTGCCACAAAATTCCATTTTCGGAAATATGATGTTTTTCTATTGTTATTTTTTTTTGTTCTTCAATTTTAGATGTGAATTGATATCGATTTGAAAAGTTAAATCCTTGATTATTTATTGTTTTATAGATTGGTATATACAAGTAAAGTAATTCCATTTTTAATAATTTATTTATAATATATTTTTTCTTTTTGCTGAAAATTATTTTTTCTGCTATTTTAAGAAAGCATTTAATGTTCTGCTTCCCTAAAAATTATGACTAATTGATTCAATGTTATTTTTTAACTAAACATGAGATTTAAAAAATTTCATATTAGGTTATTTCACTAAGTTACCTAAAAAATGAAAGTTGTCTTTTTTAAAGAAATACACAAAACTTTATAAAAGACTATAATTTGAATTACAAAACGCTTATTGGATAAAGCTTTTAATGTGTTTTGGTTGTTTTTGTAAAAGACAAAAAAATAGTATTTATACTAATAAAATTAGGGGTTTATACTATTTCGAAATTTGGTGATATTAACTTTAACTAGTGGTATTATTACTAAATTAAAAGTTTATAGACCTGAAAAAACTATCTGGTTTAACTGAAGAAGAATTAACCTTATAAAGGATGTAATGAGACTGGCTAAGGAACGCTAAAAATAAGGGCGTGAAAGACAATAACTGCATTTATGCATACGCTTGACGAACCGCTTGTTATACCCTTGTTTTTATGTTTTCTGAAGCTGTGATGAGAAGGACGAAGACCGATTACCTTTTCTGAATTCTCAAAGGATCTAAAAAAAATAAGTTGTAAATAAAAAATTTTAACAACTTTGCGCGAAAAAATTCGTTTATTTTGTATTAAAGAATTTGATTCAAGAAATTTTGTTATGAGCACTATAAACATTTACTCGGTTGAGCAAATTAACAAAATTGGTAATGCAATTAGATTTTTAACTGCAGAACAACCATTCTCTAAAACAAAACTACTTAAATTATTGTACCTTGCAGAAGAGGTGTCGATAAAAAAACATGCTATACCTTTATTAAATATTTCTTTTCAAGTATGGAAATTTGGCCCTGTTGCAGAACCAATTTTTATTGAGACTTCGTCTACCCCTTCCATGTTTAAATCTTATTTTGATATAGTGCCAACTACAAGTGGGACTGAAATAAAGGCAAAGGGTGATTTTGATGATTTTGAATTTTCTGAAAATGATATTAAAGTATTGGAATATATAAAAGAAAAGTATTCAAATCAAACTGCAAAAGAATTAATTGCCGTTACTCATAGGATAAATTCACCTTGGTATATAACGGCTCAGCGTAAAGGAATCTTACAAGATTTATTGGATGAGAAAATCACCAATACACATTTCACCATTGATTTGTCTGATTTAATAGATAAAGAAAACAAAATGAAAATGGAAATGTATAATGAGTACTTAGAAGTACATGGTAATCCTAACAAAATTGAACATAATATATTATCTTAAAAATGCTTGAGGAGAGAAATTTAATCTATTTCAACCCTTTCTATTTTCCAGACGGAAAATCAGCGCCAAAAGAAAAGTACTTTATAGTTTTAAAAAATCAATTGGGAACTAACATCTTAGCTTCGTTGCCAACAAGAAAAGATAATGTACCACAAATATATGATGGAGATACTGGTTGTATTTCTTTAAACCAAAAAGACCATGGATTTGATATGGTTTGTTATAGAATTGAACCGCAAAAAGAAATACTCGAAAACTCTGACTTCCATTTCGATTTCAATACACATATTTACGGTTCTAACTTGAAATTATACCAAATGAACTACTTTGATCTGTACCCACATGAAGGCGTTGATTATATGCTACTTGGTAAAATAAAGAATGATATTTTCAGAGATCTTATTAATTGTTTAAAAAACAATAACGCAGTCAAATTAGGCTATAGAAGATTACTTTAAATAAATTAGTACGATAAAAAAATAGTCATCAATGCTTTTTTATATTATAACGAACAAACTAGTTGGTGTTTGTAAGAAGTTATTTATTTGTAATTCGTTAGCCTTCAATTTAATTATTTTCTACAATTTGCATTTCCTCCTCGGTTAAGCCATACAACTCATAAACCATAAGGTCTATTTCTTTGCCTGTTTGGTTTATTAGGCAATGGTTTTTTAAATTATTTAAACAATTAATCATTGTGAATCAGTTTAATACATCTTCAGAATTATATTCAACCTTTCTTCTCATGCTTTGTTTGTTCCTAAAATGTCTTGACAACGAAATTATCTTATCCGTATAGGATTTTTCATTTCCTCGGTGAAAAAGTCGAATAGATTTGCAATTGTCGGTTTCAAATAAACTTTCGAGTAAAACTCGATCTGAAAGACCTAGCGAATGACCTAAAACAATTACGTCATAAATGTCAGCTTCGATGAAATTCATTAAATCAATATAGAATTTTTGTTTGGGGTAATGTATTGATTTAATGTGTTCTAATAATTCCTTCATATCATAATCTTCAAGTGTTTTATATTTACTATTTGAAAAATCATCTCCATAACCGAAAATTATGGTATTTAGATTATTGATATTACCATGAATCTGAATTTCTCTTGACTTATCATAATTGTGATTTACAAATGGAACAATAGAGTCAGTATAATTGAAGTTTAGAAATATCGTCTGATTGAGACTTATTTTTTCATTATCTTTTTTGAAATCAGAACTTAAAAATTTTTCAATATATTTTTCAGAAGGTTGCTCCAAACATTTTTGTAAAATATAATACTTGCTTGTATATTCTTTAATTCTATTTTGCTCTTGCAAATAAATTACAAGTTCCATTTTAAGAAAATCAAAGTCCTGATTCAGTTTTTTAACTTCCTCTAATAGATTACTTCTTTCATTAAATTTAGCTTCAAAAAAATTATATAAAGTTTCAAAATAAAACTTTTCAATATCAGTCCAATTATTATTATCAATTAACTCACTGAAAAATTTGGATTTACAATTAATCTCTAGTTTTATTTTATGTTGATTAACTATAGTGGGTTTTTCTAATGGATGAAAAATAGCGTCGTAGGTCATGCCGCTGTCAATTGAAACAACATTTTTGAAATCTGCAATTGAACTTATTTTCTCGACACTTTCATAATAATAATTTAGATCAACGTTGTGGGCGGTTACCTCAAACAACCTATTTTTTTCTTCGTTGGGATTTTCTATTTTACTTTTTATTTCAGATTTTAAAAAATGTAACAAAAAGTCTTCATAGCTTGATTTCACACCAGATGCCAAATCAAAACCATTCCCAATAATGACAATTCTATTCATCTTTTTTATCAGTGTATTTAACTAATTCCACTCAACAATCTTTATCTCCTCCTCCGTCAAACCATACAACTCATAAACCATCCGGTCTATTTCTCTGTCTGTCTGGTCTATTAGGTTTTTTAACTCCAATACTTTCTTCTTGTTTTCTTCAAATAGTTCCATCCATTCGAACTCGTCTTTTTTGGTAAGAGGCACTCCTTTGGATGCTTTGATTGCTTTGTTTAATTCTTTGATGAAATCTGCAAAATCTAACTCATACCAGTTGGATAGTTTGCTTGGGAGTTTTTCGAGGTTGTAATGCGAAATAATGTATGAAGATAGCTTCTGTGTTTGCACTTGGAAATCTTTTTTTGAAGAAAGCATTATTTCTGCTTTGTCAATGAAGGGTTGTTGTTCAGATAAAGGAATTTCTTTTATTGGTAATTTTTTGCAATTGGCTATTAGGATTTTTTGAAACAGTTCTTTTTCAAGATCAAGGAATGAATATTTATGATAAAATGTTATCAACTTTGAGTTAAGAAGGCAAAGTAAATATTTAGTTTGCAGATTTTTAGAAATTATACCGAATCCAATTTGAGTATAATATAAGCTTTCATTTGTATAACCAGCATATATTCTTGGTGGATTTCCGGAGACAATTTGTCTAATCAAAATTCTTTCGTCTGTAAAAAATCTAGGGTCTCTTGCTGCTCCTAACCAATCGCCATATTTGATGTATTCACTGATATTATTAGAAACATTATATCGAGTAATATTTTCACCGGTTATTAAAGGCTTATAATTATCATCTATTTTTAGCAAAGAATGAAATGCTCTTGATTTAATAATTTCTTCTGAGTGGCCGCGATATTTATCATAAGGCGTAATTCCTAAACTAAAATTAACTAATTCAGAAAGTTCTATTGAACCATGTTTTATTTTATTTAAAAGTTTTTTTTCTATTTCAGAGGAATAAATATCATAATTGCAATACTCATTTTTTTTCCAATCTTGCTTTTGAACAATCCTTTTTAAGGAGTTATCTACAAATGAAATTTTAGCATTTTTCGGATATGTAATTACATCTAAATTACTTGAAACACATCCTTTTCTAAATTCAAAGATTATAGTTTCAACACTCGCATCTAAAAATACTGCATCAGGTAATTTTACAATTCTACTCATTTCGTCAACGAGCATTTTTCTGATTTTAGTATACGATGAATTGATCAAAATAGAATTTGGATTAATGAAACTCAAAAAGCCATTTTCTTTGGTGATTTTATGCCCTTTTTCAATAAAAATCGAATACAAGTTTATTCTGTTTTCAGAAGTAACATAATTTTTAAAAAAATGCTTCACTATTTCATTTGGTAATGCTTTAATATCGACATAAGGCGGATTACCAATCACCACATCAAAACCACCTTTCTCAAAAACCGTTGGAAATTCTTGTTGCCAATTAAATGCTTTTTCTCCTGCTACTTCTGGGTCGTCAATTAGTGAGTTACCGCATTTAATGTTGTTGTTGAGGGATGTTAGTTTTCTTCCACGTTGCGCAGTTCGTAACCATAGAGACAGCTTGGCTATCTCAATACTTTCTTCGTTAATATCAACTCCAAAAATGTTGTTTTCCAATATGTGGTTTTCAACGCCTGGAAATGTAAAGCCAGCACCTAATAATTGAGATTCTAATTCATCAATGTATCGGTGTTCTTCCATCAAGTATTCTAACGCTTGGTTCAGGAATGCACCACTTCCACACGCAGGATCACAAATGGTAATGTCCAACAACCAATTGCGGTATGCTTGAAGGTTCTCGTCTAATTTTTTAAGCGTTTCTTTCTTGCGGTTGGTTCTTCCTTTGGCATATTCTTCATCAATGATATTCAGTTCCGCTTTCTTTTCATCGCATAATTTGCCAACTGTATTATCTACAATGTATTTGGTAATGTATTTTGGAGTGTAAAAAACTCCGTCTTTCTTACGTTTTGTTTTGGATTTATCAATTTCCTGACCTTCCAATTGAGCAGTTACTGCTTCAATATCATTCAAGGAATTTTCGAAAATATGTCCTAATATATTGACATCTACTTCACTTGAAAAATCATAGGTGGTTAATCTTGATACGTGTTTTAATAAAACTTCATCTGAAATGAGAACTGTTTCTAAAACTTCATCCTCAGCCATTAGTCCACCGTTATATGCAAAGATTTCATCTTGTGGAGTTTTGCCTGGTCTACCTGTATTGATGTAGCCAAAGTATTGTTTGAAAATCTCATATAATGGTTTGTAGGCATCTTCTTCTTTCAACATTTTCCATCTATCAACCATGCGAGAAATGGAGTTGGGAGGCAACAAGCCAGCATCCTCAGCAAAGAAAATGAATAAAAAACGGTCTATTAATTTTTGTGTTTTCTTGTAAAATACCAATGGATCACCTGATTGATTGGATTTTACAATGTCTTGCCACAATTCTTGTTTGAATGAAGAATAGTCTTTGTATAGATTTTTGGTAATATCTTCTTCCTTAACTACACTCTCTGCCTTAATTTTAGCAGGAATGTTGTCTAAAAGGTTATCGGAATGTAGGCAAAGCCAAAGGGTCGTAAATTCTTCTTTTGTAAGAGTGAACAGATTGAACTCAATGTAATCTACCGCATGGTGAATAAAGAAACGTAGTTTTTCAAAATTTGATATTACCACGTAAACGCATTCCTTGTGGTTGTTTTTGTATCCAAAACCTTGGTTGGTTACTTTGTCTAAATCTGTTGTATCTGTTCCTTTTAGTTCTATTACAGCCAGTGGCGAATCATTTTTTAAAATTGCACCATCTGCTTTTTTACTGTCTGCTTCATTCTTTTTCTCACGAACAAGGTTGAACCCCGCATTTGGTCTTTTGATATATCCTAAAATGCTCACAAATAAATCATCGAGAAAACCGTCTTGGTATTCTTCTTCTTTCATAGACCTTATTTCAGTTTGTCTATCCGCTTGAAGAAATATGTCTGAAAAACGCTGATAAGCTGCATCAATTTTGGTGCTGTCTTGCGACTTGATGAATTTATTTAGAACTGACTTTTGAAATAATGGCATTGCGAAAAATGATGAATGATTTTGAAAAGTAAAGTTGCGAAATTTTTAGGAAATATCGGTGTTTAACGAATTTGTTAATAGTTTAAATACCTGAACTATTTAAACTAGCTTCACTGGCAAAACAATTTAGTAAAGTGTTTAGGGCTTAGCATCAAATTATCTGTTGATTATAAAATGATGTTTTGTATTCTAAATGTCAGTTTAAACCTGACAATTCAACTATAAACAATTATCTATCAAAATGAAATGAAATCAATAACCTGTAAAAACAAATATCCCGGCATATATGCTTACTGGGATATAATTAGTTAATTTAGTAAATAATAATTTGTATCGGTTAATTGGGAATAGTCACATGAAACTTACGCATTATATATTCATTTTTTGTAGTTTGATTTTTT
>JACCEB010526129.1_pt1 | contig 12879 bp, 15 predicted proteins | sample 7454761 | NCBI WGS metagenome assembly JACCEB01 (sample SAMN15323454, study PRJNA562643) | freshwater metagenome | isolation source: river surface water | place: USA:Blue River Watershed | collected 2017-08-18 | reverse complement strand
GTGTAGGTGGTGTGTGTAATGCCGTTTGCCGTGAACGAGCCCGTCGTCCATCCGTCGAGTGAAGTCGTCATGACCTCACAGTAGCGAAAGAAGACGTCGCGCTTTTCGGTCAGCGAGGACGAGCAACGCCAACGACACGCGACCAGGAGATCGCGCTGACTTTCACGACATCACCGGTACGCGGTGCATGAACCATCTGCCCACCACCGATGTACATCCCCACGTGGTGAATCGGATAGCCCGAAAAGACGAGGTCGCCCGGCTGAATCGCCGCCGTAGGAATTCGCGTCAACCCCGCGTACTGCGTACGTGACGTGCGCGGAATGCCGACGCCCGCAACTCCCCATGCCCATGACGTGAGACCCGAACAGTCGAATGCACTGCCCGGCGACTTTGCGCCGAAGCGATAGCGCACGCCGAGCTGCGACAGCGCGGCCTTGATCGCTGCACCTGCCTGCGACGACGGAGCGATGATGTTCGTGTACTTCTTCGACTTGAACGACTCGGCCTCGCGCTGGGCGAGTTCGAGTGCGGCCTGCTCGCGGCGCTGACGCTCACTGCGCAACAACGAACCAAGTTCACGCTCCGCTGCTGCTTGACGTGATTCATAGTCAGCTGCGAGCGCCTCAGCCGCGCTCAGTCGACCTGCCGCATACTTGGCCAGATCCTGTGCCTTCTTGCGCTGCTTTTCGAGCGTGGCACGTTCCTTCAACAAGTCGTCAATGAGTCCCTGCAGCGCGTCGGTATTGCCTGCACCCGTGTTCAACGCCGACGACGTGAGGTACTTCTTGCGCACGCTGTCGGTGAGTGAACTCGTCGAACTCAAGATGCTCGAGAGACTGCTCGATGCGCCACCGCGGATCAGCGACCGCAATGCCACCTGCTGGAGCTCGGCCTGCATGGCGGCGAGCTCCTTTTCCTTCTGTGCGATACGAGCCTCGGTCGCCTTGATCTCGATGTCGAGGTCCTCCATGTCGTTGACCGCGAGCGCATAGGTCTCGCCCAAGGCGTCGATCTGCTCTCCGATCCGGTCGAGTTCCTCGATGATCTCGTTCACTCGGCGCTGCTGGTCGCTCGACCCACCGGTCCCAGGGGACGGGGTCGCGGACGCCACCGGGACCCCTACCGTCAGCGAAACGGCAAGGAAAGAGGCGACCAGGGTCGGGACGCGTCGTCGAAGTCGCCGATCGGCGAGACGAAACATGATGGGATGAGTCTACCGATTATGACGATTTGATGTCAGACGGGCTCCAAGGCCCCTAAATCAAGGGTTTGGACGAACTCTCCCCGCCGACTCAGCCCTTGAGCAGGGTGATCGTGAACTCGTTCGTCCCCCGCACCGGGCCGTTGCACCGCACCTCGGCGAAGTCGATCAATCGCAGATCGATAAGGCAGTTCACGATGTCCGAAAGGGAGAACGGGTCGAACTGCCACCCGTGGACGTCGATGTACGCGCCATCGGCGGCTTCGAATTCCCGCAGGGCCGCCGCGACCCTCGCGGTATCAATCGGTGCATACCGTTGGCGCCCGTTGAGTCGGTCCTCCCAGTGAGCACCCGAGTCGTTGTGCGTCGTCAGTGCGCGATGATCAATGACCGCACCCAAACTGTGGGTCCGTCGACCCTCATGGAATGCATCCACGACGTCGGAGATCTTGGAGAGCGGCAGGTTCGCATCGAAGCAGTAGTGCGCGTTCGGCACGATCAGTGCAAAGCAACCACCAGGTTCGAGGAGCGAGCTCACCTCGTTGAAGTGGCTGATGATGTCGGGTTGGTGCTCCAGATTGTGCGACGAAAAGACCACTTCGTAGGTGTCGGTGATCCCACTCAACGACCCACCTCGCAACACATGCTTGATGTCGGGAACGTTTGACGGATCCATGTCGAGTTCGCGAGCACGATCGCGAAGCTCCTCGGTCGAGAGATGGTCTGCGTAATCGACGCGTTCACCGATGATGGTTGGCGAGCAGAATGGTCCAATTTCGAGCACTCTTCGTTCGTTCAATCCCCCGACAAAGTCATCGCGTGTAGCAAGACGACTACTCGCCCTTCCCTCCCGATAACCATGTTCGAAGTAATGCTTGATCAACTCGTGATCGGTGAAGGTGGCGAGGTCGACATTGTTCGACCTGTAGTAGTCACAATCAAGGTCGATGAGCTCTTCGATCGTCCTCACGACCTCACTCCCACTCGATCGTGCCCGGGGGCTTGGACGTGATGTCGTAGACGACCCGATTGACACCCTTGACTTCGTTGATGATTCGTGACGACATGCGCTCCAGCAGATCGTACGGAAGTCGGGCCCAGTCGGCGGTCATCGCATCCTCGCTCGTGACGGCCCGAATGATGATCGGATGTCCATAGGTGCGCTCGTCCCCCATCACGCCGACGGAACGAATGTCGGCGAGGACGGCAAAGGCCTGCCAGATCTCTCGCTCGAGGCCCGCCAGTCGAATCTCTTCGCGCACGATCGCATCGGCTTCCTGCAACAGCGCAACGCGCTCGGGCGTCACCTCCCCGATGATTCGCACGCCAAGACCTGGGCCCGGGAACGGCTGGCGCCACACGATCTCATCGGGCAGCCCGAGTTCACTCCCGAGCTTGCGCACCTCGTCCTTGAACAGCGCGCGAAGTGGTTCACACAACTCGAGTGTCATGTCTTCAGGAAGTCCGCCGACGTTGTGGTGACTCTTGATCACGCTCGCCTTGCCGTCCACGCCACCACTTTCAATCACGTCGGGATACAACGTGCCCTGAACGAGGAACTTCGCATCCGTGATGCCACCCGTGTGCTCCTCGAAGATGCGCACGAACAACTCCCCAATCGCCTTGCGCTTGGCTTCTGGTTCGGTCACTCCGCGCAACTTCTCGAAGAAGCGGCTCCCAGCATCCACGTGGACGAGTTCGATCCCCATGTTGCGCTTGAACGTCTCGACCACCTGTGCACTTTCGTTCTTGCGCATGAGGCCGGTGTCGACGTACACGCACGTCAGCTGCTTGCCGATCGCCTTGTGTACGAGTGCCGCTGCAACCGCTGAATCCACACCTCCAGAGAGCCCACAGATCGCCCGCTGGTCACCGACTTGTGCGCGAATTGCCGCAACCTGTTCATCGACGATCGAGCTCATCGTCCACGAACGTGGCGCACCGACGAGTTCGTGAATGAACCGCTCGAGGAGATCCTGACCGCACTCACTGTGCACGACTTCTGGGTGGTACTGGACACCCCAGATGCGTCGGCCGTCGTTTTCGATGACTGCCATCGGCGCGTCCGGCGTACTTGCCGTCGCGACGAATCCGGGCGGGAGAACACTGACCGCATCAAAGTGACTCATCCACACGAAGCCTTGGGTACCAAGCGATGACGGCAGGACCGACGAGGTGACCCCAGACGTCCTCGTGAGCGTCGTCCTGCCGTACTCGCCTCGACCACCACGGGTCACCGTGCCACCCAATTGCTGGGCGATGAGTTGTGCGCCGTAACAGATGCCGAGGATGGGAACACCGAGGTCGTAGATCGCGGGGTCGAGCAACGGCGCCCCCTCCACGTGCACGCTGGCTGGTCCACCCGACAGGATGATGCCGATCGGCTTGGCATCGCGCACCTGTTGGGCAGAAATCGAGTGCGGCACGATCTCTGAATACACCTGGGCTTCGCGCACCCGACGAGCAATCAATTGGGCGTACTGGGCACCGAAGTCAACGACGAGGATCGTTGGCTGTTCAGGGCGACTCATAGTGCACAAGGACACTAGTTGACGATTGGTAAATGCTCGCCGGAGGTGTGACGATTGAGACGATGCTCGTGATGCTCGCGAACCAAACCGTGCCACCTCCGACGGACGAACTCGACTTGTCCTCCTGCATCGGCCTCTACCCGAAGCCGGGATGTGGAACCGAGCCACAGAGTTCGGGTGACCGCGGTGGAGCGATGCAGATCGCGGTGTTCGGAATCCTGTTCGCCGCACTCGTCGTCATCGGTGTACGGATTGCGCGCGCGATCATCGCTCGCGACCGCGCAATCGATGCCGAATTGAAATCGAACGAGTAGTTTCGTCCTTCGTGCGAAACAACCGGGCGCTCGCCGGCGTCATCTTTGCCCTCACGAGCTCGACGCTCTACGGCATCACTCCCGTGTTCGTGCACATGGCCTACGACCGAGGCGCGGACCCCTTCGGCTTGATGACGGCTCGGTATGCGATCAGCCTGGTCGTCCTGCTCGCCGTGCGCTTTGCTCGAGTCGGACTGCGCAACTGGCCGGACCGCAAGACGAGCACGCAGTTGTTCCTCCTCGGAGCGCTCGGCCTCTACCTCAATGGCGTGTGCGTGTTCAGTGCAATGGAGCGGATGGACTCCGGTCTGATGATGGTCATCTTCTACCACTATCCGATCGTCGTCGTCTTCCTTGGCTGGTGGTTCTACGGTCAACGACCGGCGCGAGTGATCTGGCCATGTCTCGTCGCGACGATCGGCGGCGTTGCACTCACCGCAAGTGACGTCTCGAGCGCACAGTCATCGGGTGTGTTGATCATCCTCGCGGGCGCGCTCGTGTATTCCGTCTATCAAGTCATCGGTGCGCGCGTGATGCCGCGCACGGATCTGCTCACCGGACTGTGGATCGTGTTCGCCGGTGCTGGGTTTTCCTTCGCCACGATGTGGCTGCTCGACCCACCAGGCATCGAGTCCACGATGCCCGCCAACGCAATCGCCTGGATGGCTGCGGGCGAGATCGCCGTCATCGGCACCGTGATGGCGATGGGTGCATTCTTTGCCGGCATGAAGCGCATCGGTGCGAGCAACAGTGCAGTCATCCAGACCTTCGAAGTGATCGTCACGATCGGCATGGGCATCGCATTCCTGAACGAGTCGCTGACCGGTCGTCAGGTCCTCGGAACGGTGTGCATCCTCGGTGGTGTGGCGGTACTGGCGCGGGCAGAGTCACGGCGCGAAGCCGCCATGTCCCCACAGGTGCCCTGACCGCTCGACATTGTCCGTCCGACGAACGCCCCGTAGCCTGTAGTCGACATAGCAATTGAGTCGTACTTGCAGGGTTGGGTGAAATCCCCTACCGGCGGTGAAAGCCCGCGACCCCATCGCTTCGGCGGTGGGCTGACTTGGTGAAATTCCAAGGCCGACGGTCAGAGTCCGGATGGGAGCAAGTCGGCGTTGGTTGTGCGCGTAGTGGCGACCCCTCTCGGGCGTCGTGTTCGTTGCGCATACCCTCGTCGTTCCCTCGCCCCTGCACGCACGATGCACGGCAGAGGAACACACCATGGAACACGACGAGCACTACATGCGCAGGGCACTCGATGTCGCCCGCCACGCTCGTTTGCGTTCGCGACCGAATCCGTGGGTCGGTGCACTCGTCGTCACGGCGAGCGGAGAAGTCTTCGAAGGTGCAACTGCGGAACCCGGTGGACCACATGCAGAAGTCGCTGCACTTCGTCTCGCTGGTGCAAAAGCACAGGGAGCAACGCTGTATTGCACACTCGAGCCGTGCAATCACACGGGCCGCACCGGTCCATGCACCGAGGCAATCATCGATGCCCGAATCGCTCGCGTCGTCGTTGGCATCGAAGATCCTGACGACAAGGTTCGTGGAACCGGCATCGCTCGCCTCCGCGCTGCAGGAATTGACGTCACCGTCGGCGTTTGTGAGTCTGACGTTGCGCATCAACTTCGGGCCTACGTCCACCATCGTCGAACCGGTCGCCCGTACGTCGTCGCGAAGATGGCGATGACGATCGATGGTCGCGTCACCTCACCATCGCCGAGCGAACGCTGGCTCACGGGAGTTCCCGCACGCACACGCGTGCACGAATTGCGCGCCGAGAGCGACGCAATCCTCGTCGGTGCAGGCACGGTGTGCGCAGACGATCCCGAATTGACGACACGCCTGGTCGAAGGACCTTCCCCGCGTCGAGTCGTCCTCGGCTCGGCCCCCGCAACCGCCAAAGTCCATCCATGCCTCGAGTGGTCGGGCGAACTCACCGATCTGCTGGACCATCTCGGCAGCGAAGGCGTCCTCCAACTCCTCGTCGAGGGCGGACCACGCGTCGTCACGAGCTTCGAACGCGCAGATCTCGTCGATGAGTTCATCGTGCACCTTGCTGGAGTCGTCGCCGGTGGCAGCGACTCCCCCGGGCTGCTCGCTGGCTCTGGCGATGCAACTGCTGCAGACGTGCACCGTGGCGACATGGTGAGCGTCGCGCCCTATGGCGACGACCTCGAGATCATCTTCAACCCCCGACGAACAAAGGCGATGCAATGACACGACGAAGCGACAGCGAAATGGCACCGATCGAAGACGTCGTTGCGGCGATCGGCCGCGGCGAGATGGTGGTCATGGTCGACGACGAGGACCGCGAGAACGAGGGCGACCTGATCATGGCGGCCCAGTACGCCACGCCGGAGAAGATCGCCTTCATCGTGCGCCACACCTCCGGTGTCGTCGTCGCCCCACTCACCGGTGAACGCTGCGACGACCTGCGCCTGCCGCTCATGGTCGACCACAACACCGAGAGCCACCGCACCGCATTCACGGTGTCGGTCGACCTCCTCGAGGGAACGACGACCGGCATCTCGGCGTCCGACCGTGCCGCCACGTTGCGCGCACTCGCCGATCCGAGCGTGACGCACTCGGCATTCGCCCGCCCCGGACACATCTTTCCGCTGCGTGCCCGCGAAGGTGGCGTGCTCAAGCGCGCGGGTCACACCGAGGCTGCCGTCGACCTTGCGCGACTGGCCGGATGCGAGCCAGCGGGAATCATCTGCGAGATCCAAAACGACGATGGAACGATGGCGCGACTGCCCGAACTGCGCGTGTTCGCCAAGCAACACAACCTGCTCCTCTCCTCGATCGCGGATCTCATCGACTATCGCCGCACACACGAACGGCTCGTCGAGCGCATGGGCGAAGCGAACGTTCCGACCGAATGGGGTGGTTTCACGTGCGTCGCCTATCGCAGCACGATCGACGGCATCGAACACCTCGCCTTCGTCAAGGGCAACGTCGCAGACGGTCGTCCCGTGCTGACGCGCGTGCACAGCGAATGTCTGACGGGCGACGTCTTCGGTAGCCGTCGTTGCGACTGTGGACCACAACTCGCCTCGGCGATGCGCCAGATCGACGCGGAGGGTCGCGGCGTCGTCGTGTACCTGCGCGGTCACGAGGGTCGTGGCATCGGCATTGCGCACAAGATCCGCGCGTACTCGTTGCAGGACGAGGGTTACGACACGGTCGATGCCAACACCAAGCTCGGTCTCCCCGTCGACAGCCGCGAGTACGGCATCGGCGCACAGATCCTCGCCGACCTCGGCGCGAAAGACCTGCGACTGATGACGAACAATCCGGCGAAGTACGGCGGGATCGCCGGCTATGGATTGTCGATCGTGGAGCGCGTGCCGCTTTCGATCGAGCCGACGCCAGAGAACGCCGCTTATCTGAAGACCAAGCAGGACCGCATGGGCCACGTCTTTGATCAATCCGACATCACCGCGAAAGGACCACAGCAATGACCACCTTCGAAGGAAGCCACTCAGGACCGAGCCTGCGCGTCGGCATCGTGTGTTCGAGGTTCAACGAGTTCATCGTCACCGCGCTCCTCGATGGCGCACGCCGAGGACTCACCACCTGTGGCGTCGCGGAACACAACGTGGACGTGGCGTGGGTGCCGGGAGCATTCGAGATTCCGATCGCGATCCGCACCATGGCGACCACTGGTCGCTACGACGCCCTCATCGCCCTCGGTGCCGTGATTCGCGGTGAGACCGCCCACTTCGAATACGTCGCCGGGCCATGCTCGAACGAGATCGCTCGCATCCAGGTGGACAGTGGGATCCCCATCGGATTCTCGGTCCTGACGGTTGAAAACATCGAGCAGGCCGTCGCCCGCTCCGGCCCGGACTCGGGCAACAAGGGCGAAGAGGCCGCAATCGGCGCCATCGAGATGGCGAATGTCTTGAAGGCGATTCGCAACAAGTAGTCCTTCGCGACCCGCTCGCACACACATCATTCGCCGTCACAGGTGACGGCGATCGGAGTATTCACATGGGCGCTGTCCTCGCAGTGCTCGTCGCGGCCGCGAGCGTTCTGGCCGCCCCGTCGATCAGCGAGTCTGACCAGCAGTCCCTCGTCACACGGATTGCCTTCGACCTCGACCTGAACAACTTCACTCGTCAGCGAGCCCTGCTCGCACGAAAGCATCCTGAACTCGACTGGACGACCGACGGATGTTCTGCCCCAGTCGTCGGAAGTGAGGGTCGCACCTTCGACTTTCGCATTCCGTGTGCGCGACACGACTTTGCCTATCGCAACTTCACCGCGCTGGGGGTTCTCGACGAGGCACTGCGGGCTCGCATCGACGACCAGTTCCGAAAGGACCTCTACCGCTCGTGTGAGCGACAACTGCGCACGCGTCGCATCCGCTGCGTCGCCTGGGCAGAGCTCTTCGTCGAGGTCGTCCGACGAGTCGGCTAGTTCGACAACGCGACGTTGATCAGTTGATGCAACATTCGTCCAGTGACTCCCCATACCGTCTCTTCATCCAGATGGAAGAAATGGATCCGGTACTGGTGCGGCGGGAGCCCCCAGTGCTCCTCGGAGTACGTGTCCTGGCGCACGAGTTCTGCAAGCGGAACGGTGAAGACGCGGTCGACTTCGTCGTTGCGCACGTCGAGTGCGGGACGCTTCGTCACGTGTGCGACGACGGGAACGATGTAACTGCGGCTCACGTACGTTGCCATCGCGCTCATCTCGCCGATGACGTCGACCGTGTTCGGGTCGAGTCCGATCTCTTCACGAGCTTCGCGAATGGCCGCGTCAACGAACGACTCGTCGCCGTCGAGTCGGCCACCAGGAAACGACACCTCACCCTTGTGGCTGGAGAGATGTTTCGTGCGTCGCGTGAGCACGATCTCGGGACCCTCGATTCCCTCGACGATCGGCACCAGCACTGCAGATGGTCGCGAGTTCGGGGGCGGCGGCACCTGATCGAGCGTCGTGGTGAACCGATGCACCCGCTCGATGACCGTCTGTGTCGAGCGCAATGGCGACACATCGAGCAATCGCCACGGATTGTCGGGGCGAACCCAGAACGCCGCCGGACGGGGAATGACCTGGTCGCCCCCCTGTCGTCGACCGAGGTCCGTCATCTGAACTGACGAGTACTTAGGCCTGTGGCTTCCAGCCGGAGGCGATGAGTTGTGCGAGAAGGTCGTCCATTCCAGCGGTCTTCAGGTTGGCGAGCGTCTTGCCCGGCTGTTCCTCGCCGCGCTCCCAGGTGTCCCAGGCGGCCTTCATCTTCTCAAGATCCATTGCTGGCTTCGTGAAACTCATGCTCGTGAGCCTAATGAGCCGTTGCTCACTTCCCTCGAGCCGAGCGCGCTCCCTTGCCGACGTAATTCGTGCCGAGTGCGATCACTGCGAGGATGAGACCCACGCCGAGGAGCGACACCCGAGCTTGCGCGTCGTGATCGGCGAGGATGCTCGCAGCAATCGCGCCAACGATGACCAACCAGTCGATGATCTTGTGCACCTGGCGCGGAATCACCCGATACGCACTCATCGCACCGTCGCTCATCGCCGCGTTCAACAAGATCACCGCACCGATGATGGCCGGCCACAGCGGTTCGCTCGACTGGCCTGCGAGGAACAACGTGCCGATGCCGATGATGTATTCGACGATTTGATGCAGCCAAAAGCCGCGACCTTGTGCACCCATGCTCTCGCCACACTACGCCACGAGTATCGAGTGCGGACATGACAAGGCCCCGGGTTTCCCCGGGGCCTCATCGACTGCTGTGCTATGGAACGACTTACATCATTCCCATGCCGCCACCGGGCATGCCGCCGCCTGCAGGTGCCGGGTTCTTCTCCGGCTTGTCTGCGACGAGGCACTCGGTGGTGATGACGAGCGCGGCGATCGATGCAGCGTTCTGCAACGCTGCACGAGTCACCTTGGCTGGGTCGATGATGCCGGCCTTCACGAGGTCGACGTACTCACCGGTTGCGGCATTCAAGCCGACCGAACCCTTCTCGGATTCGACGCGCTGAATGGCGACTGCACCCTCGAGACCAGCGTTGTCCGCGATGTGACGACCTGGTGCGACGAGCGAGTCATACACGCTGCGTGCGCCAGTTGCCTCGTCGCCCGAGAGCGACTCGACGACCTTCAACACGGCCGGACGGGTACGGATGAGTGCGGTGCCGCCACCTGCGACGACGCCTTCCTCAATCGCTGCACGAGTTGCCGACACGGCGTCTTCGATGCGGTGCTTCTTTTCCTTCAACTCGACTTCGGTCGCTGCACCCACCTTGATGACGGCAACGCCACCGGCGAGCTTGGCGAGGCGCTCCTGGAGCTTCTCGCGATCCCAGTCGGAGTCGGTGTTGTCGATCTCGGCCTTGATCTGGCTGATGCGGGCGTTGACTTCGTCCTTCTGGCCCGCGCCATCCACGATCGTGGTGTTGTCCTTGTTGATGATGACGCGCTTGGCGCGGCCGAGCAGGTCGAGGGAGACGTTCTCCAACTTGAGACCGACTTCCTCGCTGATGACCTGACCACCGGTGAGGACCGCCATGTCCTGGAGCATCGCCTTGCGACGGTCTCCGAAGCCTGGGGCCTTGACGGCTGCCGAGTTGAACGTGCCGCGGATCTTGTTCACGACGAGCGTCGCGAGTGCTTCACCCTCGACGTCTTCGGCGATGATCACCATCGGGCGACCGGTCTTCATGACACCCTCGAGCACCGGCAACATCGACTGGACGGTCGAGATCTTCGCCGAGTGGAAGAGAATGTATGGATCCTCGAGCACTGCCTCCTGGCGGTCTGCGTCGGTCACGAAGTACGGCGACAGGTAACCCTTGTCGAACTGCATACCCTCGGTGAACTCGAGCTCGGTGCCGAACGTGTTCGACTCCTCGACCGTCACGACGCCGTCCTTGCCGACCTTGTCGATCGCGTCTGCGATGACCTTGCCGATGGATGCGTCAGCTGCCGAGATGGTCGCGACGCTGGCGATGTCGTTCTTGTCGTCGACTTCCTTGGCCTGGCTCTTGATCGACTCGACTGCTGCAGCGACTGCCTTTTCGATACCGCGCTTGAGACCCATCGGGTTCGCGCCTGCGGCAACGTTGCGCATGCCGTGCTGGACCATCGCCTGAGCGAGGACCGTTGCGGTCGTGGTTCCGTCACCGGCCACGTCGTTGGTCTTCGTCGCGACTTCCTTGACGAGCTGTGCGCCCATGTTCTCGAACGGATCTTCCAGTTCGACTTCCTTGGCGATCGACACGCCGTCGTTGGTGATGGTCGGTGCGCCGAACTTCTTGTCGAGCACCACGTTGCGACCCTTTGGTCCCAACGTCACCTTCACTGCGTCGGCGAGCTTGTTCACGCCGGCTTCGAGGGCGCGGCGTGCCTCTTCGTCAAACTTCAGTTGCTTTGCCATGTGTGTCTTCGTTCCTTTTGTGTGGTGGGGGGATTACTTGCCGACGATTGCGAGAACGTCGCGGCTGGTGAGGATGAGCAGGTCCTTGCCCGAGTGGCTGACTTCGGTGCCGCCGTACTTGCTGTACAGAACGGTGTCGCCGACCTTGATGTCGAGCGGGAAGTGCTTGCCTTCGTCGTCGCTCCAACGGCCTGGGCCGACGGCGAGCACCTTGCCCTGCTGCGGCTTTTCCTTGGCGGTGTCGGGAATGACGAGACCAGATGCCGTGCGCTCCTCGGCTTCGCTTGGCTCAACAACGATCCGGTCGTCTAGGGGCTTCAGGTTCATATGGTGGGGTCCTCCGTGTCGGCGGAACGGCTGGTTCCGCGCTGTTGAACGTGTTTCTTGCTGTTAGCACTCAAACGGTGCGAGTGCTAAGGATAGGGCTCTAGGCCCCGATTTTCCAACTGAAGCCCACATTGGCAAGGAGGTCCCCGAGGGCCCCGACCGGCAGCCCGATGACCGCCGAGGTGTTCCCGACGACCCGCTCGACGAGGACCCCGCCGTCACCCTGGATCGCATACGCGCCCGCCTTGCCCATCGACTCCCCAGTCCCCAGGTACCACTCGAGGAGCTCATCGGAGATCGGCACCATCGTGACGAGAGACGTCTCGAGGGTTTCAGCGACACGCTCCCCTCGAATCACTGCGACCGCCGTGTGCACGCGGTGCGTTCGACCGGACAATGACTTCAGCATGCGCCGTGCATCGTGTGCATCGGTCGGTTGCCCGAAGATCTCACCGTCGACGTCGACGGTCGTGTCCGAGCCGATGACGACGCGCGTAGGACCTGCCGTCGGATGGCGTCGCGCGACGACGCGCGCCTTGGCGAGCGCGAGCCTGCGCACGTGTGCCATTGGCGTCTCGCCCTCCAGCGGAGATTCGTCCAGATCCGCAGGCTCGATCGAAAACGACACCACTCCTTCACCGCATGCATGATCGAGGAACTGCGTCAACAATTCGACTCGCCGTGGTGACCTGGACGCAAGCACGATGTCGGCTTGCGCGAGTGGCGTCGGTGCTTCAGCCACCACTGAGTGCCATCACGTCCCCGTCGTCGGGGATCGTCATGTCGTCGCGGTCCGCGAGATAGTTCTCGGGCAGCTGCACCTTGATCGGACCGTTCGTGTGTCCACGAGAGATTCGCTCGCCACCAGGCACGATCTCGATGCTGCGGTCGAGCGACGCGGCAAGTCCGCGCAGCTCGTCCAGTGACGAGATCTCGCTGAACGATCGGCGCATCGCTCCACCGACGGGGTAACCGGTGAGATACCAGCTCGTGTGCTTGCGGAAGTCGCGAATGCCACGATCCGCACCGAGGTGCGCGCACAACATCTCACCGTGTTCGACCATGAGGTCGAGGACGTCACCGAGCAGTGGCGTCGGCGAGATCGG
>JACCEB011652463.1_pt1 | contig 12880 bp, 10 predicted proteins | sample 7454761 | NCBI WGS metagenome assembly JACCEB01 (sample SAMN15323454, study PRJNA562643) | freshwater metagenome | isolation source: river surface water | place: USA:Blue River Watershed | collected 2017-08-18 | reverse complement strand
GAAGATGTTTGGGATGGTGTTGAACCTGAAGATGTTTGGGATGGTGTTGAACCTGAAGATGTTTGAGATGGTGTTGCTGAGGTTGCATTACATGTTTTTGTAGAACCATCAAAATATGTATATGATGGTAATACATTAGATTCTTGTGTCATATCAACATTTAAACATTCATCAGTTGATTGATTTACAGCTAGTCTGACAATAAATTCATATAATTTAGTTGTAAATGTATATGCTGAAGATGTTTGGTCAATTGTGAAATTTTCTAAATCATATTCAGTTAAAATTTTTGGATCATCATATGTTAAATATTTTTTACGTAAACATACAATTTGTGTAAATAATTGTTCGTCATCAAAAGTTAATGTTGGTAATGGTGTATCAGATGCTATATCATAAATTTCTCTAAAAACAATCGTTAATGATTTAACTACATTAAGTAAATACATAAATGTATTTTTTAAAATAGTATCGCCATTAGAATTACCACATTTATAATCAATTGCAATAATTCTAAGTGTTTTAGATACTCCGTATAAAGGTTGTACAATTAATTCATCTAGTTTAAGTAATATTTCTTCTTTAATTGTTGGATTTGTAAGTAATTCTTTCGTTAGAAATCCTGAAACTGATATGGGTTTGGGTTCTAGCATTTCTTCAAAACAACTTCCAATAACTTCATCTAATTGTGCTTCTAATTCAGGGGTTAAATTAGGATATGAACCTGTAAAGACTTCTTGTTTTTTATTATATACAATATAGATTATTACTAAAACTAATAATATTCCAATTACAACATTAATATTAATTTTCATTTATTTTATAGTCTGATAAAAATTTTTCTATATTAAATATTAAATAAAAAATAAAAATGACATCTCTTCTAGGTATCAAAATGTCTCATGCACCTGTCCTATCTATCATTGTAATGATCTTAATTGTGACATTACAATTAGTTAATAAATTTCTTTTTACTGATAAAGAGAAACCTAATCTTCTATTAACATTAAGAAAACAATCGCATGAATTAGGGGGTGCATCAATGCCTTTTTTACAAGCCAGTTCAATTGATATGTATTCTTCAAAAACATATACTCCTTATAGAATTGTAATGATAGTCATGTATTATCTTTCATTACTAGTTGGTTTAATGCTAACTGAAACAGTATTTGGAAGATATAATATGTTACTTCTTTTACTAGTAGGTGTTGGTATTAATTTAGTTTCACCATTATTTGCTGGAATAACATGTTTTAAACAAGCTAACTATGCTTATGTATCAGTTGATCATAAATTATGTTGTAGTGAATCAATGACATGGTATTATGTTGGTATAATTTCATCAATATTATTAAACTACCATTTCATGTCCAATAAAAAAGTAAGTACATCATTATTCATAGTAATATATTTAATAATTGGTTTATTATTATCATTTGGTCAATATAAATATTTAGAAAATCGCGGTGATAAACAGACTATAGGATGTATAACAGTTACAGCCGGTTTAATTCCTTATTTATTAGGTGGTGCATTTACATTTGGAAGTTTAGGATTATTATTTACTAAATTCTAAAAAATCTAAACTAAATAATAAAGAGATGATTTCTAAAAAAAATAAAAAAACTAATAAGAGAACAAGAAAAACAAGAAAACAAAAAGGTGGTAGATTTAATGTTCATGACATATTAAATATAAGTAATATACGTGAAATTATAATGAATCCACATCAATATCCATATGAAGTATGTGGGAAAATAGACCCTGAAAATCCTGCTAATCATATATATGATAGACATGGTTCTTTTGAAGTTGATAGAAGTGGAAAATCACGTGCATATTGTAGTCAATCAACTACACAACCAATCATATGGCATACACATATGAGAGATAGTAAATATTTTCCAAGTTTAGAAGATATAATCAAAGTATTAAAGTATAAAAAAATTAGAACATCATATATTTACACTCAATATGGATATTGGATTTTAAATAATCCGGAAGATAATATTGATAATAATATTATAGTTATTGATGATCAATTAAAAAGAGGCATACAATATAATTTAGATATATTTTATCATAATACAAAAGAAGGTCGTAGTTATAATAGAAATGATATTGAAGAATTAAATTTTATGTTAAATGATATAATTCAATCTAGTTTTCCAAATTTTAATATCAGTTGGTCAGATTACTGAGTAATTAATATGAAATTTCTTCTGATAAATCAATACATGTGAAAATTGCTGTTCGACAACAGTAACGAACACATCCAATTTCATCAAGAATTTTTCCAGCAATTGTTTTTTCAAATTCATTGGTACTTAAATCCATGAATTCTTCATCTTCTTCATGAAGTTCAATTTCTTTTTTAAATTTTTCTTCACGTAGACGACGTAAATAATATTTCCATTTATTAGCAATAACTTTACCGCAAGTAAAACAACGTACAGGAATAAGCATTAGAGTTATTAATATACTTTTATTATTGTCTTAGATTATTTTATAATTCAATTTTTTTTATTTTTTTATTTTTTTATTTTTTTATTTTTTTATTTTTAAAAAATGATTTAAATATAAATCGCTAGTATATATATGTAACCAAAATGGCTCCTAAAACTGATAAACCTAAAGTTATTGATGTTTATTTTTCCGATGTTGAAAAATATCAGAAACAATTCGGTCCTAAAACGGCTGTCTATATTCAAGTGGGGGATTTTTATGAAATTTATGGTGCTGAATTACCAGATGGTACTCGCATCGGTGTATTAGACCAAATTTCTGATGCCTGTAATTTAACTGTTTCCCAAAAGAAAGTCTGTCTCGGATTAACAAATGATGCTAAAGTATATATGGCTGGTTTTCCAGTTTATATGCTTGATAAATTTGTTAACATCTTAGTCGATGAAGTTGGATGGACAGTAGTTGTAATTAAACAAGATGAACAATGTGCTGGAACAACTCGTTCAGTTGAAGGTATTTATTCACCTGGTACAAATATTCGTACTTCGCAAGATAGTAACACAATTGTCATGGTTGTTCTAGAAAAAGTCAAAAGTCGTACTAATATTAACCGAGGTACATCAACATTATATATTGGGATGTCTTCATTGGATTGTATTACTGGTCAAACAACTGTCTATGAAACCTTTTCATATGACCTCAATAATATGCTTTCCTATGATGAAATTCAAAAATTTATTTCAGCTAAAAACCCACGTGAAGTATTAATTGAAACAATGAACCTAGAAATCGAAGAAACTGATTTGACGAATGCCCTTAATCTAGGTACTCGTCCAACACGTTTTAATTTTATTAAATATGGCAAAGCCGAGAAATCAATCAGCAACCAAACTAAATTCTTTGAACAAATCTATTCTCATAAACTGAAAATCTCAGTTATTGATTATTTAGGTCTTCAATATAAAGAGTATGGTCGTTTAAGTTTGATGCTTCTGCTCCGTTACATCATGGATCACTCCAATATTATGTTAAACCAAATCGGTAAAACCGAAGTTTGGGAAATGAACTCCCAACTAATCTTAGCTAATAACTCCCTTGAACAGCTCAATATCATTGAGAATCGTTTTAATAACCGTGAACCTGCTCTTATTAAAATCCTTGATATGACTAGTACTGTTTTAGGTCGTCGTGGATTCCGTAATCGTCTTCTTAACCCTATTCGTGACCCTGAAATCCTAAACCAACGTTATTCTGAAATCAAAGAATTTATGAACTTTCAAGCTGATGGTTCACCTTCTAAATTACTTTGTCTTGATATCGAAACATCCCTTAAAAATATTCGTGATCTGGAACGTCTCCATCGTCGGATTGCCATGGGTAACTTAATGCCAATTGAACTATCTAGCTTATTGATTTCATACAAATCCATTATTGATTTATACAATATCATTAGTAAAGTCAAAAGCAAACAAATTAAAGAAACATTTCTACCTTCGACTGAAGATTGGTTTCAGTTTGTTTCACTTTATGAAAAACTAAATGATACATTTGACCTAGAGAAGACTAATTTCAATACCCTAGAAAAGATTGACCGTAATTTCTTTAAGATTGGATGTAATAAAAAACTAGATGAACAACAGTTTGTAATTGACCATTCAATTAATTTCTTTAAAGAATTCGCTAAATGGATTGATGAAACTATTTCTGAGAAAGATATCAATAAAAATCTTAAAAATGTTGCACGTTATGATTATGGTGAACAATTCGAACATCATATTTATCTGACTAAAAATCGTTTCAATGTTCTGAATGAAAAGATTGAAGAAAAAATCAAAAATGGTGAGACAGAACTTAAATTAGTTGTTCATAAATCAGAAGTGGATGATATGGAAACTAAAAAAACATACACGATTGACTTAAAATCTATTTCATATGTTGTTAAATCGCGTTCGGCTAGTAACAATGATGTTGTTATTATCCTCAAAGACCCCAATGAAAAAGAAGCAAAGAAGACTAAAAATATCATCGTTGAACCATATTCTATTCTGGAAAAACATAACAAAAAAATCAAACTTGAAATGGATATGCTTCGTACAACTGTTGTGGCTGTTTACAAAGAAACTATTATGGATGTGGCTACGAATTATTTGGATGTTTTGAAAAACATGACACGATTTGTGACAGAGATTGATGTAGTTAAAGCAGGTGCTAAAATGGCTATTGAAAAATCCTTCACATGTCCTGTGATTGTTGAAAATGATAATGAGAATGACAATGGTAGTTTTATTGATTTTAAAGGTATTCGTCATCCAATTATTGAACATATTAATCAAAAAATCCATTATGTTGACAATGATATTGCACTTGGTAATAATATGATTGATGGTATTCTTTTATTTGGTGTTAATGCCAGTGGTAAATCTTCTCTGATGAAAGCAATTGGTATTAATCTTATTCTAGCACAAGCTGGTTTCTTTGTGGCTTGTAAACAATTAACTTATTCACCTTTTGAATATCTTTTTACACGTATTTGGAACAATGATAACATTTTTAAAGGTCAATCAACATTTGAGGTTGAAATCAGTGAACTAAAGTCAATTATTAAATTTGCAGGTAGTAAGAGTCTTGTTCTAGGTGATGAATTATGTTCAGGAACTGAAACTGTATCAGCTAGTGCAATTGTAACTGCTGGTATTAAGAAATTATCCAAAAACAAAGCCAAATTTATCTTTGCCACACATCTTCATTTCCTAGCTGATAACCAACATCTTATTCATCTAGACAATGTTAAGAACTATCATCTTAGTGTGATTTTTGATAAAGAAAAGGATAAATTGATTTATGACCGTAAACTCAAAGAAGGTTCTGGACCTTCAACATATGGGTTGGAAGTATGTAAAGCCATGGGTTTAGAGGATGACTTCTTAGAGGAAGCCTTTAAGATTCGCAATGAAATTACCAATGAAATCATGGGTACATTTCTTAATAATAAACCATCAAAATATAACCAAAATGTTCGTATTATTCAATGTCAAGTTTGTAATGCTCCTGGTGATGATGTGCATCATATTCAATTTCAATGTACAGCGGACAATAATGGCAAAATTGGCAGTATTGACAAAAACCGAGAATCAAATCTTGTCGTACTTTGCAAAAAATGCCATGTTAATGTCCATCACCCACGAAGCACCCTTAAAATCAATGGTTACATTGAAACATCATCAGGGATTGAATTGGATTATGAATTAAAGAATTAGATAGAATCAAATTCATTTAATGGTATTAAATATACTGAACTAGTTGCATATGAAGTGTAGCCTAACATATTATATTCTTCATTTATATCAATACCATGCGGAAATGCTGCAACTTTTATTTTTTTTATATTTTCTATTTTGTTATTATTATTATTTACGGTTCCTTTATAAATAAAAGAACCTTCTTTTTCATGAATAGTTAAATAAAAATTATTCTTTTTATCTGCAATAATAGAATCCATATGAATTTCTTTTAATGGTAATTTATCTAATAATTTAAAATTCATATCATATAACCCTAGAAATCCATCATCACTATGATTGTAATCCAACATTCCTGTTTTTCCATTATTTGTCATAATTGATAATATGATATTATCATTTGATAAAAATGTAATATCTTTAATTCTATATTTACCAGTGTTAATTTTAAATTCTGGAGTTATTATTTTTTCAAATCGATAATTAATATTTTCTGGATTTAATGACATTTTTATTATATGCATAGGACCTTCTACTATTGCAGGTACAATATATAAATTATTATTATTAATTTCTAATCCATGATAATTTGAACCGTGTGAAAATTTAAGTTCTTTGATAAATTTTAAATTTTTATTATCAATTATATCCACAATCACTAAATATGATGTATAAGTTAAAATATATAAACGATTATCTTTTCTAGTTAACATTTCAGTTTGATATTGTGAACCACCATATTTAATTTTTAAACTATCAAGAAGATAATATTTATTTATTTTTTGATCTTCATCGTATTCTAATTTAATTAAATAAACCTTTCCAGCAAATCTATGAATTGCAACTATTAATTCTTTTGATATAATATTTACATCTGTTACTGTAGTTGTTCTAGATTTATTTTTATAATAAAGTATTGGAGTAAAATGCCCTTTGGGATTTTCAATAATTGGTATACTAAACATTTTATTTATTATTTATTATTTATTATTTATTATTTATTATATTTATTATTTATTATTATTTAAAGAATATTTTATATAAATTAAATATACATAATATCTAGAATGGCACAAACGATTAGTAACAATTTTAAAAAAACAGCCCTAAATCTTAATTCAGGTTTAACATTTAAAACATTAAGTGCAGATTTATCTTCAATCAAATTATCATCACCTAGAGGCGGTTTTGATTTATCAGTCGAAATGGACGCAATTTTTAATACTAAAGGTCAACATGGTTATTCATTAAATGCCAATAAAGGTGGATTTCATGTTAATGTAGAAGATAACATTAATCTCAATACAAACAATGATATTAATATATTATCTGAAAAAGGTAATTTGAATATTGATATTAATGATAATATTTCATTACATACTGAAAATGAAATCATTTTAACAACTACAAATGGAAATGGAGTTATAAATGTAGGTAATAATATAAATCTCAATTCTGGTGAAAATATTGACCTAGAAGCAACAAACGGAAAATTTGAATTAGATGCACAAAAAGAAATAAAAATTAATACTAAGGATACAATCAAAGGTATTATGATTGGGACAACTACTGAAGGTGTTCCTATTACGATTGGGTCTGAAACCAGTATTGTAACAATAGCATGTGATGGTTTAATATTCGATGATATATTATATAATAATTCAGTCATACCCCAAGTTGGTATGGGAGTTAGTAATAGTTTATTTGTTGAATGGATAAATCATGGTAAAATCAGCAACATGAATCATTTGCAACTTTTTATTTCACTTGCTGGGTTATATGATAGTGGTGGTATCATTGGTAATATTAATGGTGAAGAATCTCATTTCGGATGTTTTATTGAAGATTTTTTTTCAAATATTTTTTCAGTTAAAATAGAATGCACTGAAACACCTATGGGTGGTAATCCTAACATTTCATTTCAATCTCATTCTAGTAACATTCTACAACAAGGGTCTCTTCAATCTGATATGAATGAATTATTAACTGAACAATGGACAACTAACATTTCTAGATATACTCTTAATCTTCCTAGAAAGGAAAGCTATTTATATCTTAGTACTAATAATTGTAATAGTCATGAAGGAGATAATAATAGATTTTATACTGCTGGAAAGTTTATATTAACTTTTTGGAGTAAATAGTTAAAAAAGAAAAATACTAATATGATATTATGCTATCTAATTGGAATACGCTAACCCAGCCATGCCACTCATGACTCTAAGGACATTGTAATTTGTGGCATATACACGTAATTCACTTTCAACGGTGTTGGTGCCATTGAATGTAAGGTTGAGGTTAACGTTATCGAGTCTGCTCATGTTGCATGAACCTGATGGTTGGTGTTCTTCAGGTTTAAGAGCGAATGAGTAGGCATAGATATGTTTGCTGGGGCTACGTGTGTGGTGGCTGAAGGGTTGAACTTCACGGAAGTAGAATGCATCACGTTCACGCATGCGGTCATGACCGTTGAATTGGAGTTTAGCAGTATCAAATGAATCACCACCGGAAACTGATGTGAAGTTGAAGATATCATTGCCAGTGAGTGAGTTGGCGGCTCTGACTGAGTTACGGCTAATAACCCATATGAGTTCCTTAACGGGGTGGTTAAGGTTAAGGGATGAGTTAAGAGTGGTGGCACGTTCTTGGATACCTTCGGGTTCGCTGTATTGAACTTGTTCGATGAGGTATTCGTGGCTGACTTGGGCAAAGCGACGGCGTTCATCGGTGTCAAGGTAAATGTAATCGAGCCAAAGAGCAGCTGATTTAATTGAGGCAGCATTACCATCAACATCTTGAGGGGCGCCTGAGATAGCGACATCTGAACGGGTTAATTCAGCAGCGGCGCGGAATTCAACGTTGAGTTTAACTTCATGGTATTGGAGGGCAATGAGGGGGAGAGCAAGACCGGGGTTACGACAGAACCAAAATTGAAGAGGAATATAGTATGTACGTTCTTCGAGGGCGTTTGTTTCAAGTGAAACATCTGAAGCATATTTACCGACGAGACGTTTGTATGAACGGTAGTGGGCATCTGATTGGTTGAGTTCGCCATAGATTTCGAGCCATTCTGAATAGTGTTTATCGATGAGTTGACCACCGATTTCGACTTCAACTGATTTAATGAGGGCGTTACCGACTGAGTTAACATACCCTTGCCATGTAGCACCGTTTTGGTCTTGTTTAAGAGCAGGGAGCACAACACGGAGGAAGGCTTTTGAGACTAAATCACCATTGCGTGAAACGGTAACTGTGAGTTTGCGTCCAAAGTCAGCATAGCCATTGAATGTTTGTTCAATTGATTCAATTGAAAAGTTGGTATGACGACGGTAAACGACTTTGAAGAAGGTAATTTGGGCATTACCGGTAAGATAGATATCTTGCGCACCATAGGCGACAAGTTGCATAAGACCACCACTCATTTTTTAAGTTTATTTTATATAATTAAAAGATAAAAAAAAAATAAAAAAATCACAAGAATTAAAATTATCTTTACGTATTTTTATTTTTTTTTTATTTCTAATATTATAATTAAAAAATAAAATAATGTCTGAAATTGTTGATGATCTTAAAGTTGCCAATGTTGAAGTAACTTCAAACCTTGGTCTTAGACTCTCCGGTGATGAACCTGAAATTAAAACAACCCAAACTCTTGCTCCTTTAACTGTTACTGCTGGTGGTGATCTTACTTTAACAAGTTCAGCTGGTGCTGTTAATGTTAATGCCGATGGTCGTATTGATTTAAATAGTAATGATGTAGTTGTTGGTAACCCTACAGGTACTGTTGATATTGACAGTAACACAGTTACAGTTGGTAATCCTGCTGGTACTATTGATTTAGACAGTAACACAGTTACTGTTGGTAATTCAGGTGGTCTAATTGGCTTTTTCGGTGTATCACCTGTTATACGTCAAAGCACAATGGATACATCTGCTGGATTTACTCAAAATTCAGGCACTGAAGTAAGAGAAACTTCAACATTCAATGGTAATCTTGGTGGAAATGCTTATACAATTGGTGATATTGTTAGAGCTCTTAAAAATCTTGGTTTATTAGCTTAAGCACATAATTTGATAAATTTTAAGTTTATATATTAATTTTTTATTTCTATTAGGAATAATAAAACAAAATTATTTTAAAATGGCTGAAATTGTGGATGATCTTAAAATTTCAAATGTTGAAATTACTAACTCACTTGGCATCAATTTAACAAGTGATTTTACACGTATTAAACACACTGGTAATGATGAATTAAATATTAGTTCAAGTGGTGAAATTAATATTAGAACCGAAAAGAAAAATGATAGCGATTGTGATATAAATTTCTACACTGGTAACGGTTCTGATATTGAGGGTAATGATAATGAAGGTGGTGATATTCGTCTTTATACAGGTGATGGTGGTGGAAATGAAGGTAGTGGTGGTGATATTCTTATTATTGCTGGTGATGGTATTACAGCTATTAATGGTGGTAATGGAGGTTATATTCAAATTTTTGCGGGTGATGGTGGTGATGAAGGTGGTTTTATTAAAATGCACGCTGGTGATGGTGTTACAGGTAATGCTGATGGTGGCTATATTGAAATATACGCTGGTGATGGTTGTGAAAATGGTGGTTCTATTGACATAAGAGGTGGAGATTCAGGTGTTAATAATCCAACAAATAGTTCTTCAGCTGGTTCAGTAAATATATATGGTGGTGATTCTGATGGTCAAAATGCTTCTGCAGGATCGATTAATATTGCTTCTGGTGATTGTGAATCATCTGGTACAGATGGTTATGGGGGTGATTTATATCTCCAAGCGGGTAATAGTGATAATGGTATTGCTGGTTTCTTAGGAATTTATGGTGGTAATGGTGCAATTTATGGTGGAGGGGTTAGAATTGAAGCTGGGACAAAATATGGAACAAATAATTTCAGTGGTGCTTCGGTTGAAATTTATGGAGGAGCTGTCAGTGATTCAACTGGAACCGGTACCGGTGGGAGTGTAATTATTGCATCAGGTAAGAGTGAAGATCACAAATATGGTGATATTATCATAGGTACATTAGACCCACCTCAAACTCCTACAGCATATGGTAGTATTTATATTTCTGGAGACCCACAACAAAAAATCGGGTTTTTCGGTAATACCCCAGTGATTCGCCCTGCATCAACTGGTGAAGTAAATGGTGTAGATACACCTGCTGGGGGAGCTAATTTAAGACATGACTCTACATTCACAGGGTATTTAGGTGATAAAGCCTATACAATTAGTGATATTGTTAAAGCTCTTAAACAATTAGGTTTATTAGATACATACAATGCTGCTCCTGGCGTTGCACATGCTCCAATTGATGCACTTCAAGCCAGAATAGATAAACCTAAAAAAGCAAAACAAGTAAAAATAGAAAGAAATAAAACTGATAAAACAAAGGAAACTGACGATGAATAATTATTTTTAATTTTTAAGTTTATATACAATTTTTTATTTCTACCATAATATAAATAAATATAATTCTAAATGTCTGAAATCGTAGAAGATCTTAAACTTTCAACTCTCGAAATTACAACTGGATTAGGTATTAATATCTCAGCGACAGATGGGTATATTACTCATCATGGTGAAGGTGATTTTGTCATCGAATCCGAAATTAGTCCTCTTATTATTAAAACTGAAGCTGGTTGTAGTGGTAATGGTAATATTTATATTGAATCTAGTCACAATGGTTGTAATGCTATTTTAATGACTGCCGAAAATGGATATATCAATTCATTTTCACAAGGTCAAATAAATGTTGTAGGTGCTACAGATGTACCATTCTTTTTTGAACCTGCATCTATATCACCCCACAATGCAAATCTTTTACAAAATATTAAATCGAATGTTGTTAAAAATGTTATTGCAAAATCGCCATATGGAGATAAAATTTTAACTTCTCTCAACAAAACTCAATCATTAAATCCTAATAATCTGAATCCTAGATTAGACCCTTCATGTGAAAATGATTTACCAGATGGTGTAATGTTAGATATTGCCACCAATTTTATTGGTATATTTTCAGAAGGTCAAGAAACATCAGATAATGAACCGTCAATTGTCATTGAAGCTGATAATGGTGACATTATTATTACAACAGATGGTGTAACAAGTAATGCTGATATTTTGATTCATGCAAATGGTGATATCCATCTTGATGTTGATCAAGCCTACCGTAATATTGTTTTAACAACCACAAACACTGGTGTTGTTGTTGCACCTGGTAAATTTGAAGCTGGAACCGTTTTTCAAGAATACCAACCAACAACTTCACCTCCCAGCTATGGTCTTCTAGTACCAACTGGTGCAGTTATCCCATATGCAGGTGGGTCTTCCCCTGCAGGTTGGCTTTTATGTGATGGTGCATCTTTATTACGCACAGAATATTCAACATTATTTGCAACAATTGGGGACACATATGGTAGTGTTGACGGAACACACTTTAATATACCTGACCTTCGCAGTCGTCTTCCTCTAGGTGCTGGTACAGGTGCTGGATTATCCCTAAGAGATTTAGGTGATATTGGTGGTCAAGAAGGGATTACCACTGTTCCACCTCATACACATAATATTACTGATAATGGTCATACTCATTCTTATAATTTTCCAAGTGGTCAATCGAATGGAAATTTTCCTCCAAGTGATACAGTTGCCGACGAAGCCAATCCAAACTCAACAACCACAGGTTTATCATATACTGGTATATCAGTTAATAATACAGGGACAAATATTTCAAATACAGCTGTTAATGTCATGAACCCATTCTTAGTTCTTAATTACATCATCAAAGTCTAAATACTTTTTAAGAAAAAGCATTGGCAAAAAACACTTTTTAGGAAAAAATAATCGCAAAAAGATACTTTTTAGGAAAAAGTAATATCAAAAAAATAATTATTCAGTAACTTTTGTTTTATAAATGCTTAGTTTTAGGGGTGGTGGTGTGGCAGAAAATCTTTTATTATCTAATTTTTTAAATGCTTCTAAAATTTTTGCATAAATATCCATTGTATTTTTAATATTTTTTTCAATTTGTTCAGGTTTACACATCTGAGCAAAAATTTCACTACCATCACAATCAATAAGAATTCTCCATTCATATTTTTTCCATTCTTCAGATTTACTTTTACAATTGTAAAAATCACCTAATTTATCT
>JACCEB010218954.1_pt1 | contig 12880 bp, 5 predicted proteins | sample 7454761 | NCBI WGS metagenome assembly JACCEB01 (sample SAMN15323454, study PRJNA562643) | freshwater metagenome | isolation source: river surface water | place: USA:Blue River Watershed | collected 2017-08-18 | reverse complement strand
TATTAGAAGAAAAGATTATTAAATTACATAATGCTGGTATTATGCATAATGATTTACATTCGGATAATGTAATGGTAATTTTAGATAATAATGACCAATTAAAAGATATTAAAATGATTGATTTTGGTTTTGCACAATATATTAAAGATTATGTTTATTTACGTAATCATCAACGATTAAATTATGATTTATTCCATTTTAGTCGCGAATATATTTATAATGAATTAGCTAATTTAATTTATAGCAAACTTAAATAAATAACTTTATTTTTTATCTTTTTTCTTTTTTTATTTACGTTAAATCTTTTTTTATTTACGTTAAATCTTTTTATATTTATATAAAAAAATTTACTATATTTTTATAAAACATATGAGTTTAAAAGAAATAAGTATATATAACTATATATAACTTTTAACTGCGCTCTTACTTATATTTTATTTACGATGTCTGAATTTGTTACTGAACAAACTAATATTGGTCATAATGACCAAACTGACGTAAACCCTGAAACATTGGGTATACTCCACATTAGTGGTGAATCGAATGAATGGAAAATTCTTGAAGAACTACCTGTTGATTCATTTGCTTCAATCATTACTGATTTGAAGCGTAATGATATCTCAAGTATGAATTTAGAAACAGAACCTTATAGGATACCATATGATGAAGATGATTGGAAGATTTTTATTGAATTTCTTGGAAAAAAGATGTCAAAATATGTTCCAATTAAATTTCCAGAAAATGTACAAACAAATGTACGTTTAAATGGTGCTGATAGAATAAGAATGGAAAATACACGCGAAAAGAAAATTAAAGCTTTTACAACTATTGATTCTGGTTTTACTGAACTTTACGGTTCAAATATTGGAATTAATAAATCTAGAGTATATAACAATCCAATGAGTAGTGTATTTTTCATTATTCGATGGGCTATTAATATGTATAAACATATTGATGAAAACTATAACCCTAAACTCAATAATTTAATTATTGATTGTATTTGCTCAATTTCGCGTATGCGTCAAGATATTTCTCATTTTCCACCATACATTTTGCATGGTGTTAATGAGTTATACACATCTTTGATGACACGATTTTACAAGCGTATTTCGTCAAATGATAGTGAACGCTTTAATAAAATTATGAAAGTATTACTATCTGATGAAAACGAAGAGTTGTTGCTTGAATCAACATGGGACCGTATTAAGTACAATGCTAAAGAACTTTATTCTGAACAGAAAGAAGTACTTAACCATTTACGTAATGCTCTTAATGATGACCAAAATACTCCTCTTTTTGCTACATATAAAGTTAGTCCTGGTTCAGGTAAAACATTTTTGTCAGCTGTATTAGCTGCATTAATTCAACAAGAACATTTTAAGAATAATAACGACGAAATTTTGAATCGTGCTATTCGCGAAAATTCTAATGTACCTGAATCACACGTTATGAAAGGAAATCAAAAGATGATTTTGTATTCCTGTTACAACGTCCAAGTACGTAATATGGTTGCTAAACTTTGTATTGATGCTGACATACCTTTTATGTTTGCATCTTCTTATACAACTCCAGAAGGAGTTTTTAAAACAACTTTAAGACCACATAAATCAATGTTTGAAAATTACAAAGAACATCGTAGATCTCAAAACTCTATGAAATATGGTAATTTAGATGAACAATGGTTATATTACTTGGAAAATACTAATCGCGCTCCCGCGATTATCATTGCTGATTTAAAATCTTGTTCCGTATTACTGGACTCTTGTCCAGAACGGTTTGTAGGATATTTTGATGAAGTTACTGCTGGTGCCGAAGAAGGTACTACTAGTGAATTCGCACAATTTATGTGCGACTTGCTTAAAAAAGCTCCTCGTCAAACTATATTACTTTCCGCTACGGTTCAAGATATTAGTCAACTTGATTGGTGTATTACACCTTTTGTTACACGTCACAGTGCTCCTATACCAACGTATAGTAAGCGCACTTATGATTTACCTTCATTAACTCAGCATCCTAATTTGGCTATTTATTTAGCTCAAAATTATGCAAAGTCAATGAAGATTATTGATCGTATGGACATTACTAACAAACGTACAAAGTGTAATGTACCAGTTATTACTAGCGTTGTTTCGTCAAGACTCAACATTAGTTGTACTGCTTACGTGAAAAATGATGAAGCAAATGAATATATTTCATATATGCCTCATATGAGACTAACATCTATTACTGAGTTACCTGCTTTTGTAGAACGACTCAAACATGATAATGCGCTAGTCCGTTTTTACTCACCTGAAGCAGTTTATCACTTAGTTACAAATGGTGCTGCTTTTGTTCCAACTGAATACAAATTCGATAATTATTTCGAAGATATTGGTTTAATTAGACATAGTAGCATTCGTAACTATATTATTGCACTTTTCGAAAATATGATTGAAACAAATAACATTGAGCTTTTTAACTCAATGCGTAACTATAAACGTACTTTATTATCTGAAAATGATAGTAGAGCAAATATAGTTGTTGACCAAACAAATATTTTGACAAGTAATGCTTATTTGTATGATCGTGGAAAGATGATTCAAGTGTATACTTCAACTGGTTTAGATACGTATGTAAATACTATTTCTGCTCCACTACTCGAAGGTTCACCATCTATTCACGAAGTACTTACTGATTACGCTGAACAAGTCCGTATTCGCGATGAAAAAGTTGCTGCTGTTAAAGCTAGCAGCGGTAAAGGAAAAGGTGACGAAAATTCATCTGGTTCCTTCAAACGTGATACCAAAGATAGTTTAGAACAACGTCGTCAACAAGTATATGAAGATTATACACCTAAGATTAAATATCCATACCGTTATTTAGTTAACTCAAGTAAACATTGTGAACATTTTGCTCCACACACACGTGTACGCGGAATGGTTGATAATTGTTTAAGTTATGATGATATTAAAAATTATGTTGCTGAAAATATTAGTGACACCTATATTAAACTTGCTATGAGTGGCATTGCAGTTCGTGATGTTGCTAATATGGGTTCTTTTGAACGTCTTATGTATGAACGAAATATTCGTTCTTCAAAAATGTTCATTTCCGACCCAAGTATAGTATATGGTACTAACATTAAAAGTGTTAACACTATTTCAATTAGTGCTGAATATGCTGCATCAGGAAACTCAACTCGTAACTCCATCTATCAATTGATGGGTCGTGCTGGTCGTTCTGGTCAATCAAGTAGTGCTCGTATTCTTTTCCATTCTATGGAAGGTATTGATAAACTATTTGGTGATGAAAATTATGAAGCACACATTATGCGTACTATTGCAAGTGAAACAACAAACTAGATTTTTATTGTAAAAATATATATTATTGTAAATATTAATTATTAAAAATAAATAAACAAATAAAAATTATTTTTGTATTATTGTAAATATTGTAAATATTAATTATTAAAAATAAATAAACAAATAAAAATTATTAAATATATAAAAAAAAATAAAAATCATTATTATAAATTTCTTATTCGCTAAAAATATTTAAAAAAATTCTATTTTTTAAATATAAATTATATAAATTATAAATGTGCTCTTATTTAATTCAACGTTTGCCTGTACATCATTATGAAACAATGCTTTATATAACATCTATATCATTAGATTCTAGTAAAAATTTTGTACCAATGTTTGTTTCACCAACAAATGCAATTAATGATGATTTTATAAAAGTTGAAAATGATAGCAAATTTTCATTAGGAATTAAGAAAAAATATACTTCTTTCGATTTTAAAATTGTTTTTGATGAATCGTCTAATAAATATCAATTATTTTATAATAATATGCACGTTTATATATTAAAAGACCAAAATATTACAACATATTCTCAAGATGATGAATTTCATTTTATTTCTACCGAAAATAATACTTTTTTTCAACATCCAATTACTTTAGAAAAACAAAGTAATGAAGAAGTAGAAGCTGTACAAGTAGAAGCTACACAAGAAGTAGAAGCTGTACAAGTAGAAGCTGTACAAGTAGAAGCTACACAAGAAGTAGAAGCTGTACAAGTAGAAGCTGTACAAGTAGAAGCTGTACAAGTAGAAGCTACACAAGAAGTAGAAGCTGTACAAGTAGAAGCTATACAAGTAGAAGTTGTACAAGTAGAAGCTACACAAGTAGAAGCTACACAAGTAGAAAAAAAAAAGAAAGGAAGAAAAAGTAAAAATAATACTGATTCATCACCCATAAGTAATACTGATTCATCACCACTTATTCAAGAAACTATTGTTCAAAAAGAAGCTATTCAAGAAACTGTTGTTCAAGAAACTGTTATTCAAGAAGAAGCTGTTCAAGAAACTGTTATTCAAGAAGAAGCTGTTCAAGAAACAGTTGTTCAAGAAGAAGCTGTTCAAGAAACAGTTGTTCAAGAAGAAGCTGTTCAAGAAGAAGCTGTTCAAGAAGAAATTGTAGAAAAAGAAGTTATAAAAACTGTTGGTCAAGTTTTACGAAATTCAAATTTAGTTTTACATGAAAAAGAAGAAATTGTAGTAGAAGAAACTGTTCAAGAAGAAGCTATTCAAGAAGTTGTTCAAGAAGAAGTTGTTCAAGAAGAAATTATAGAAAAAGAAGTTATAAAAACTGTTGGTCAAGTTTTACGAAATGCAAATTTACTTTTTCGTGAAAAAGAAGAAATTGCAGTAGAAGAATTAGTAAATAACACACAAGACGAGAAAAAAATAGAAAATAAAATTATTCAAATGCCATTTATATATCAAAATAAAGCCTATAAAACAAATGTATATATGTTAAATGGAATAATGGAAAAGAATTTACAAAAAATTATTAATGAAAATGTACCAACTGAAAATTTTATATTTAAAGAAAATAATAGAAATACTTATGGTTTATTAATTGAAGATAAAAAAGCATATTTAGTAAATGTTCAACACGAAAAATATTTATTATTACGTGTAAATCAAAATACATTATTAATACAAAATTTAAATACAAAAAAGTTTCAAAATGTATTAATTAATCAAAATATTACATTAGGAAAACAAACTTATATTTTAACAAATATGATTAATGGAACACCATTATTATTAATTCCAATGAATAGTACTAAAGTATATGATAATAAGTATGGATTAAATAGAACAGTTTTTACACCACTTTTAGCTTAAAAATATAAATTTATCTTTATTTTTCGAGAAAAATAATTATAATATAAAATAAATTATATATTTTATAATAATAGAATATATAATATAAATGGGATTTCCACGTTGGGCGCCATTAACTTGGTATGTATTTCATAAATTAGCACATGACTTTGATTCTTTAGAAAGTGATGAATATAAAAAACATTATTTAGAATTTTTTAATAGTATGAAAACAATAATTCCGTGCAAAACTTGTAGAAATCATTTTATTGAAAATACAAATATAGAAGAAAATAAAATTGAAAATAATATAAATGGAGAAAAAATATTTGCTTGGACTGTAAGATTACACAACTTAGTAAATAATATGAATAAAAAGAAAACTTTTAGTGTTGAAGAAGCTAAAAAGTTATATAAAAATCCTATTATAAATCAACAATTATATGCTTTTATAAATGATTATATGGTATATAATTTAAATAAAGGTATTGAAAAAGATAATCAATTAATTAATATGTTAACTCATATTTGTTATATTTATCCAAATAAGACAAAACGCGAAAAATTAATAAAATTTGTTGAAAAAATACCACTTAAAAAAGATAAAATACGCAATTGGTTAAATATGTTTTATTTACTTACGCGTTAAGAAAATAATGATTTACGCTAATCATTTATTATTTTTTTTTAAATAATATATTTACGTTAATATTTCATAAAAATTTATTATTATATTTTTAAATAATTATAAATCATTATATTAAATATAAAATATTATATTTAATATAAAATATTATATTTAAAATGAATTCTTTTGAAACTTTAAATGAAGACGAAGTACATTTTTTTTCATATTTTGAATATGATATTGAATATCTAGAAAAGTTATTTAATAGACATATTGAATATGAAATTGGTACAATAATTCATAGTGTAATTGAATTTTTTAACGAAAAAGTTGTAAATATTGGAACATATAATGATAAGTATATATTTGGTATTATTTTTAAATTAAAAAAACATGAATTAAATAATTTAGTTGAAATTAATAATAAAGAATACCAATCAAATTATGCTTTAAAAAGAAATGAAAATCATATTTTATATAATCTATGTGATTTAAAAAAAATTACATCATATTATTTCAAAATTAATATGTTAAATAATAGTGAAATAAATATTTCATTTGATGAACTTTCTAAAAATATAAAAAGCAATTTTTATATAAAAATACATAATATTTTAAAAAAAATTTTAAAAATATTATATGATTGTAAAAAAATATATGATAAACGATTAAACAATAATATTATTGTTACAGAAGTTTTATTATATGAACAAATTTTATATAGTTATACAATTCAAATATATTATTATGATATGAATAATTGTATACATAAAAAAATTATTTGTTAGATTACCAATTAGGTATAATATAAACATTTTATTATAAAAATTACTTTTTACTTTTTACTTTTTACTTTTTACTTTTACTTTTAACTTTACTTTTACTTTTAACTTTACTTTTACTTTTAACTTTACTTTTACTTTTAACTTTGCTTTTACTTTTACTTTTAACTTTACTTTTTTTACTACCTCCTAAAGTTGCTAAAGTCATATAATCTATAATATGAAAAGGTGGATTAATTGGGTTAATATCAACATCATTATAAAAACTAGGTATTAGAGGAGTTATTGCATTTATTTTAACTTGTAAATCGGGTATTAAATTATTATAATAATTTGAATAAGTATTATTATGAACTGATGCTGTACTTTTAGACGACAAAATATATGAATAAACTGTATTTTTATACATATCGTTTGGTGGATTTGGGTTTGCTAATAATTTTAATATATCATCTGGTATAATATCTAAATAATGTATTAATTTTTCATTTAATTGAATATTATTTTGTTTAATAATATGATTGCTATTTAATATATTTCTAACAATAGCAGTATTACGAGCAAATAATTTATTGACTGTTCTGTTTGATGTATATTTTTTATAAAAATTATTTAAATTTAAGTCCTGATCTAAAATATAATCAATTGAATTTAAATAATAAATATCATTACCTGCATTAGTTTTTTTATAAATATTTACACCATTTGTTTTTATTAAATTATTTGGTTTTATATATTTCATTTCTGTATTTATAGGTGGAGGATTTGGAAGATCAGTATTTGGTCTTATATTATTATTATTATAAGTATTTAATAATCGGTTTTTTTTAACTTCATTTAATAAATTATTATTTGTATCAATTGAAAGATGATTACCATTAGGAGCTTCGTTAAATATTACTTCAAATATTTTCCCGCTGTAATATATATCATATACACTTTTAATAAATTTATATTTAAAAGTATCATCTAAATCTTGTTTTACCATATTTCCTCCATTTAGTCTATATGGAATATATCTTTCTTCATATTCTGCACTAAAATCACCAAAATGCGTTGGTGCAGCATTACTATTTATTGGATTCCCAAAATTATCACAATGTACATATGGACCATTATTAAATCGTCTGTAGTTTTCGCCATTACTATTCGTTATATTATTTAATTTAGATATGTCTAATATATAACCGTTATAAACATGTTGTTGAAGTGGTATTATCATAATATTATTATTTGGTAATGTACATTTTCTAACAAATGACTGGTTTGTTATTATTATAACATTTCCATTATGTATCACATAATTTATTGGGTTTGGACATGGAATATATCTTTGATCTCTAACCTGAAGTTGTAGATTATTAATATAAGTGCTAGTGCGGTCAAGTGGATTCAGTAGGTGAACTTGGACCATAGGATTTATTCGCATATTATCCAATTGTCTATAATACATTCCATCTCTTCCTAGATATACTGGTATTTGTTCTTGGACTATTTGAGTTATTTGCGTATTATCCAACATTGAATAATAATGTCCATCGTTTCCTCGATATGCTGGTATTATATTTAAACCATTAACATCATAATAATAATAATAACACTGTGCTGTATATAATTGGTATACATCAGAATCATAATTATTACCATTAATATCTGAATATCGAGTAATATCTTGAGCATTCTTAATGGATATTTTTTTAAATGATACAGATTTAAATTGAAGTTGATTGTAACTTGTATCAATATATTTAATACTTAATATATTTGTATCAATATTTTTAGTTTTACAATAATTTATTATTTTATAAAGTTTAATTAATGAATATATTACACCATAATGACTTACAGAACTTACTAAATTATCGTCTCCTAAAACATAATTATTTGTAGAATTAATATAAGTATTTATATTTGTTAACATATCACCAAAAGATTTATATTTAATAACATCACTATATCTTGAAATAATACATCGTTTTAAATTATATAAAATTTTATCATATTTGTTTTGATTCTGCATATTTACATCACTTAAAATAGTATTTAATTTTGTTATTAAATCTGTAAAATTTTCATCACATATATGTTTACCATGAACTTGTAATAAATTATGTTTTTGAAAAGTATTACCATTATTATTAACAACATTTTTATATAAATTATGAGGAAAATCTTTATATGGATATGTATATTTACAATTTTTTCCATCTTTAAAAACTTTAACAACTAAATCATTTGTGTGTCCCATATTACTTCTAATTAAGTTTTTAATTTTTATTAATCCCTTTCCTATATTATTTCTTAGATTTTGTACAGTACTTTTAATCCCATTATCATTATTCATATTTACTTTTTTACCCGATTCTTGAGGATTATCTGCTCTTGGACATGGAAGTTCTTGTCTTTTTAATGGTTGTTGATTAGCTCCCGCTACATTATTATTAGCTCCCGCTACATTATTATTGCGTTTCCTTTTTGTACCTTGTTGTGGATTATTCATAATATATGTATTATTTCTTATATATATATATATATAAGAAATTAAATATATAAAAATTATTTTTTTTAATTTTTTATAATTTTAATCAATATCATTAATATCTCTTCTTAAATCTTCAATTTCTTCAAACATTTCTAATGCTAAATTTATATCTTCTACTTCTCCACTTACTACTTCATCATCTTCTACATCAGGAACTCCATCTGCAATAGTAAGTGCTTCTTTCTTTTTCATTGTTATTTCAATATTTTTCATAATCTCTTTTTTAAGTTCATCATTTACTTTAATATCATTTACATCAAATGCTGATATTGGTGAGCTTTCTTTAGATTCATCTTTTTTCTTTTGTTCTTTCTTTTTTACTGGTAATCTTTCAATTTCAGTATCACTATCACTATCTTGATTATTATTTTTTTGTATTGGTTTCTTTAGAAAGAAATTTGCAATTGATTGACTTCCATTTTTCTTATTATTATATGCTACAATCAAATCTTGTACAATTGATTCTGGATGTGCCATATCTAATTCAAAGATTTGATATACTGGTTTCATAATTTGATGTTCAAAGTAATACATAAAATCTATTTTCATCTTTTCCTCTTGAATATATTGTGGATGTTCAATCAAATCTCCTTGTAACAATTTCGGAACAATGGCTTTCTTACATTTATCATTATGTATTACTCCATATTTATCTTTTCGTAATTTATGTTTAGGTAAACATTTTGGACAATAATACGCAGTACAAGTATAACATTTTTCTAATTTATACTCTTTTTCTTCAGGCCAATTTTCCGGTTTCGCATCATTATCTTCTTCTAACATTTTATCAGTCACTTTACAAAAACGACATACTGGAGTACACTTTGATTTATGATTTCCCATATGTTGAAAGCAAAAGATCTTCATACACGTGTTACATTTACAATTTTTATCATTAATCTTTCCTTTACACATACTACACTTCCAATTGTGTGGGTCAATATAACAATACGGAATTCGGTCATTTGATTGAGGTTTGTTTCCTTCATCTCGTTCTCCCATTCGGTCTGCCAACACTTTATGAGCAATTTGTGTTGGATTTGCATAATCTGCTTTAATTGTTTTACTAATTACCAATTGTGATATATCCACATTTCCTTCAAGCAAGTTTTTAACCGATTCTCTAAAGAATAATTTGGAACCTGCTAAGTCACGTTTGTTCAAAATAATATCAATAATACCTTTATAAATCGATTTGAGAATTGGAGCATTATCTCGTCGCTTTAGTACAATACCCATTGATGTTTCTTTATATTTCTTAATACTCTTTTCATATTTATTTCCAAAATAACGTTTCTTGGAAAAAATTACAAAAGGCCAAAAAGTCTTTTCATATTCAATGTTTTGAGGAGCTTTTACATCTTTATTGACGTTTTTCGCCGCTTCTTGTCCTATTTTAATAGATTCTTCTAATAACTCTTCTTCTGTAAATTCACGTCCAGGATACTTTTGCTTAATATGGTCAGTGAAATTGACGAAGATAGAATCAGTATTTTTAACAATCATTTGACCAATGCCTGCTTGGAAAGTTCCATCGGTTGTTTCAATATCATATACATATTCATTTTCGTCACTATTTCTTAAATATTGAATATCAATAATTTCATTTGGATTAAATGGTTCATTTACCATTATACCACCATAACTATGTTTTGATGATGAAACTGTAATCGTATTTTGTGATATTTTTTCAAACCAAACATATTCACCATTTTTCCGTAAATTAATAAATAACTCTTGTATTCTATTTATTGAATCTTTTGTTAAATCAAAATCCATTGATGCTACATAATTATAATTTTCATCTGCTTCTAATTCATATGGAAATCCGTGTCTTAATTCTTTTCCAACTGCTACATCTTTTGGTTTTATTTGTTCTAACTCAGGTGATAGTAATGAATGGTCTTCAGTTACATCTACAATACCAGTACGTGTTAATACACGATAAATCTTTTTTACTGTTTTATGACGAATTACACGATTAATTTTTGCCCATCCACTTGCTGTCCAAATTTTTGCATTTTTATAACTTCCTTGCTCTTTTTCTCTAAGAGTATTGTCATATGGTTTAAATGCTTCATAACTTTCCCATTCATTACATAATTCCGAAATAGATTTATGATACACTTTTTGATTCTTTGTATCTTTAAGTAATACTGGCATATTTCCTGTTACACTATCACCATATGTCAGTTTTGCCCCAACAAAGTGTTTCATTGTTGTATCTCGTGCGTGGATAACCATATTTCGCCCTGTTGCCGTTGTACACGCCGCAAGTTCCTTATAACAAATAGGACTTGTTGAAGCACCTACTTGACCATAAAGTGAGTTACACACAACTTTATAAGCAAGTTGGAGACCATCTAATACGTCAATTTCGCCTTGATTATATGTATCTTCAACACTTACTATATCACATTTTTTAACTTTATAATTTCCATCAATTGTATGAAAAATATTATACTCTTCAGTACTGTTTTTATCTTGCTCAAAAAGATAGAAATCATTTGGGTCAGCTTTAGGGTCAATTTCACTAACAACTGCTCTTTTATCAGCTGTTGTTGCAATACCAACTTTAATACTTCCATCTCTCATTTTCATATTTTGATATTCCATCTTTTTACGAGTATCTTTACGAGCTTTAAGTAATACACGAAGAATTCGCGGTAATAGTGCTTTTTCACCATTTTTAGCTTCAGCAAAACGACAAGTTTTGTATCCAATTTTGCGTTTATCATCACCAACACCTTCAAAAACATCATATGTAATTTCATTATAATTATAATCAGGATGATTATCATATTTTTTAACAATTGTATCTTTAATAAGTACACAATTACTTTCATTACATACTAAATCAGAATCGTCTTGAAGATTACCTTTTTTAATCTTCTTTTTTGTTGCTTTCTTCTTTTCTTCTTCATCATACTTTTTACTTCCAGCTTTTAACATATTCTTTATTTTAGCTGCTTTTTCTTCAGCACTTTCTTCTACACCCTCATCTTTAACATTTTCTTCTTTTGTAAGCATTTGACTTTTTAATCTATATTCTCTATATCCAACAATTGAATCGTGAGAAATATTTTCAGCAATCATTGATGAAGGATATAATGAATTATAATCCATTACTACAACTGGTTCAAAATATACACCTGGTGTTGGTACAAATACAATTGCACCTTCATATGAAGCTTTATCAATATCATCATCATTTAAATCTTTGACTACAAAACCTTCTTCACGAGTAATCTTTGCTACTAATGAAAAAATTTTAATACCTTGTCCTTTTAAGAATAAATACGAAAAAGGCACAACACATACATTTGCCATACCAATATTACTAACTAATACTTGGCGATCATCCATTAAACGATTAACTAAGTCACAATCCTTAATACAGTATATGGCAATTTCTTGAATATCTTTTGGTGTTCCACGTTTATAATTTGCAAAAAGTTGTTTATAAGGTAAATCTTCTTTCTGTTGTTTCATAAAATGTTTTGCAACATTATCCAATTTATATGAATCTAATTTATAATCACGTTGCATTACTTTAAACAAATCAATTTGAACAATACCTTCAATATCAATGTAATACAAAAAGTTATCACCAAGTGCTGATGATGAAAGTTTTTGTTCAGTTAGCTCAACTTTCTTTTCACGACTTGAACGTTGAAGTACATTAAAAAGTTGTTCAACATAAGGAGCAATTAAACCACCATTTCCACTTTCAGCGCGTTGATAAAGATATTTCCAATCAAAACCCCAAATAT
>JACCEB011180735.1_pt1 | contig 12882 bp, 11 predicted proteins | sample 7454761 | NCBI WGS metagenome assembly JACCEB01 (sample SAMN15323454, study PRJNA562643) | freshwater metagenome | isolation source: river surface water | place: USA:Blue River Watershed | collected 2017-08-18 | reverse complement strand
GTCTTCGTAATGGGTGCCCGCCAGTCCTTGGGCGATCGAGCGACGGAGGATGCGCCCCAAGGCGACCCTCTTCCCGAGGACTTCCGCTTCCGTCAGGCCACCACGCGCGGCCTCATAGGCGACGGCATGCTTCCAGAGCGGAGCGGGGGCCTTTGCATGTAGGGCCAGGAGTTCGGCGCAGGTGCGGAAAGGGACGTGGCTGGAGCGGCTGGAGAGCACCGGCAAGACCGGCGAGAGGCGGTGGAGCGCACGCAGCTGCCCCTTCGCCAACATCGTCGCCAACGGCACATCGGCGAGCGGGCGAACATCGGCCAAGATCGCCAAGGACCCCGTGCCGACCGCATGGCAGCGGATCGTGTCCGCGACGACCGGAGCCAAGGCATCCGCCAAAGCCGCCGCGGCAAGGTCGGACCAAGCCAAGACGACGTGGGCATCGCCATGCAAAGAAACCGTCACGCCATCGATTTCGATGACCTCCATCATGCCGCCGCCGGTGGAGATGGCCTTGAGGAAGTGGGTGCCGCGGGCGTTCTTCAACGTCAGGCGATAAGTATTGGGATGCGCGTCATGGACATCGACCGTCGCGATGCGCACCTTCACCCCGCCCTCCTGGATGATGCGCATGGAGTCAGGCAGACGGTCGTCGTCGGCCTCCCAGCCCATCAAGCCACCGAAGAGACCCATGTCGGACCCCTGCGTGTCATGCGTGGTCGGCAAGGAGCCATGCACATCGAACTCCACCAAGACTTCCGCGATGTCGCCGCCCATGAGATCTCGGCCAAGCCGTCCGATGCGCAAGGCCGCGGCGCAATGCGAGCTGGAGGGGCCGCGCATGACGGGGCCGATGACATCGTTGAAGATACTGACGAGCATGAAGAGGGGTAAGGGCGCGGCGGTGCGCTGTCAGCACGATGCCCACCCCCACCCCGGGGTCAAACCCGCAAGGGGTCAGCGGCCGATATCCGGGAAGTCGGTGAAAAGGCCATCCACCTTGACCTCCGTGAACAGGAAGCGGGCATACTCCTTGCCGTCCTGGAAGCCCTTGGGCAAAGACTCGATCCTGAAGGTGTACGGATGGACCTTGAGGCCCAGCGCATGGGCCCGCTCGACCAACCGGGTCGGCTTACGGCCCTCGGCCACGGCGGCCAATGCCGGCCCGATGCCATCCACGACCTTGGCGACCCCGCGCAAGCCATCATCCGTGTCGAGGAGCGGCGTCTTCCCGCCCGTCAGCAGGACGAGCCGACCTTTCCAACCGAGTTCATTCCGGAGGCGTTGCAGCTCGGCGTATTCGAAACACTGGATGTAGCAGGGGTCGTCCTTGGTCGCGTAGCCATGACGGGCCAAGACCGCCAACAGGGCCTTGGAGAGGTCTTGCCCTTCCTGCCGATGCCAAGCCGCGAGCTTCACTTCGGGATAGATGCCGACCTGGCGGCCAGTGCTCTTGTTCAGGCCTTGGATGAAGACGATCTCCTCCTCGAAGGTGTTGAGGCGGAACTCGCCTGCGCCCGCGGGGAATCGTCGTGGATAAACCGCCTTGCCGGTCTTGGGATTGAAGCGCTCGAGGACGCGCAATTGGCGGAGTTCCGCCCACGTGAAGTCGATCGCATAGAACCCCCCGTTCGCGCGCTGCCGGCCCGGGAAGCGCGTGGCGACGTCGGTGGTGCTGTCCAACGTGACGTCGTGCTGCACGATCAACACGCCGTCCTTGGTGAGCACGAGGTCCTGCTCGAGGTAATCGGCGCCTTGCGCGTAGGCCAAGGCCTTGGCGGCCAAGGTATGCTCCGGCAGATACCCGCTGGCGCCGCGATGGGCGATGATCGTCGGGCTAGGCTCGGCGGCACCGAGCGCGCCGACCACGAACACACTCAGCAGGCGGAGGTTCATCGCACCAAGGCCTGCAGGGCTTTGGCTTCTGCGTCGCTCAACTTGCCACGATAGGCGACGGCCACGTCCTTCGGCTGATAGATGGTCTTGTACATGACCAAAGCGGCGAGATAGGTGCCCTTGAAATCAGGGTGCGAGTTGTCCGCCACATGCAGGCGCATGGGTTGCTTGGACTGGTAATTACGCTCCCAGGCATCGCCGACAGGGGCGACGAGGGCGTCGTTGGCCTTCGCGACGTTCCCGTACCAGAGACGGAGGCGGGTCTGCATCTCGGCGGGATCCTTGCCCACCCCAGGATTGAAGTCCTTCCCCTTCGCCGACCAGAAATCCGCGTGCCGCGCCCAAGTCTGGTAGAAGACGATGCGCACCTGCGGGCTCTTCGCGCGGATACGTTGACAGAGGGCGGCGGCGCCATCGACGAAGTCCGCGCGGAGGGCCGAGCTGACTTCCGCCAAGGCGGGTTCTTGGCTTTGGCCCTGCAAGACGACGACGTCCCACTTACCCTCGTCGATCGCGGCCAGGCTCTTGGGTTGGACGGTGAGGTGCTGCTTGAGGGTCTGCCCACCCGGAGTCGAGGACTTGACCGTCGGAACCTGATGGCCACCGCTCTTGACGACTTCCACGAACACATCGGGCAGCTGGTTGACGTGCGTGTAGCTGTTGCCGATGAAGAGCACCCGAGCGGGATCGGCGGCCCAACCGACGACCGCACAACCAAGCAGGAGGAACCAGGAAAGGGGGTGCTTCATGGGGCGGATAGTGACGCCGGGACGACGGCGGGAGTCAACCCCACGGCTATGACACCCACGGCGAAGTGGGGTTTGGACAAACGGCCAAGAAACTGCTTCTTGGAGCGACTTGCACGACCGCAGTCCAGTCCCGCCGCTCCCGCCAGCCATCGCCTCGGCCCTGGGGGAGCTACGCGTCGTGCACTCGCCGCTCCTGCGGCACGCCTGGCTCCAGGCCGCCGATGGCACCGCCTTGGATCGCTTCGACTTCATCGGGCCCACGGCCGCCCATGACACGATCCGCCTCGGCCTCTTCAGCGGCATCCATGGCGATGAACCGGCCGGCCCCCTGGCGGCCGCGCACCTGCTCAAGCATCTGCTAAACCATCCGCAACTAGCCAGCGGCTACCATCTGAGCGTCTATCCCACGATCAACCCGGCCGGCCTGGCGGCGGGAACCCGCGGTGACCGCGACGGCGCCGACCTGAACCGTGAGTTCTGGAAAGGCTCGACCAAGCCGGAAGTCATCCTGCTGGAACAAGAGCTCCGCCGCGAGCGCTTCCAGGGCATCATCGCCCTGCATGCGGACGATACCTGCGAGGGGCTCTACGGCTATGCCCACGGCCGCCTGCTCAACGAGGAACTGCTTCGCCCTGCCCTGCGCGCTTCCGGACAACACCTGCCGATGGATCGGCGTCCGCTCATCGATGGCTTCGCCGCCGATGCGGGGGTCATCCACTTCTGTTTTCCCGGCGTGCTGGCGGCGCCACCCGACCAACATCCGGCCCCGTTCGACATCATCCTGGAGACGCCGGCGCACGCCCCCGAAGCCTTGCAGGCGGCGGCGATGGTCGACGGGGTCTTGGCGATCCTGAGCGAATACCGTCGGTTCATCGCCTTCGGCGCGGACCTCTAAATCGCCCCGCACCGCATCCTTGCCAGCGAAGGAAGGGACGCCAACCTGTTCGCATGCGTCGCCCTGCGCTCCTCCTGCTGCTGGCCTGCCTAACGACGGCCTTTGTTCGGGCGGCCGAGCCTGCGAAGGGCCCGGCCCCCACGGAGGTCGCCCGCTTCCCTGCGGCCGAGGCGGTACAAGGCGTCGCCGTGGACGCGGAATTCCTCTATGTCATCGCCGACCACGCGCTCGGCAAATACCGCAAGGCCGATGGCACGAAGGTCGCCACCTGGACCGCGCCCAAGGAATCCAAGATCAAGCACCTCAACGCCGGCGTCGTGGTCGCCGGCAAGCTCTACTGCGCCCATTCCAATTTTCCGCTCAAGCCCGATGAGAGCAGCGTCGAGATCTTCGACGCAAAGACGCTCCAGCCGATCGGACAGCATGCCTTCGCCCAGCCACCCGGCTCGCTGACCTGGGCGCTGCCCTATCGTGGCGGGTGGTTGACCTGCTTCGCCCACTACTCCCTGACGAGCGATAACGCGCTCAGCCGCATCGTGCAATACGACCACGACTGGAAGGAGCTCCAGCGCTGGTCCTTCCCCGCGGCACTGCTCAAGCGCTTCGCGCGCTCGAGTTCTTCCGGGGCTTGCCTCGTCGGCGGCGAGCGGCTGCTGGTCAGCGGCCACGACGCCCGCGAGCTCTATGCCCTCACCCTGCCTCCCTCCGGCGGCGAAGCCCGCTGGGATGCCACGCTGGGGTTTCTGACCGCCGGACAGGCCTTCGACCTAGACCCCGCCCAGAGCGGCCCCGACAAGGGTTTCACGCTCTTTTCGATCGAACGGAAGTCCAAGGAAGTCGTGGGCGCCCGCTACCCGGCGAGCGCCCGCTGAACGGCATGCGACTTGTCAGGCTACCCGCTGTCCGCTAACCCCAACCCATGCTGCCCCTCTCCGGACTCGCCGACGAAGCGGCCGACGACATCGCCGGCCAGATCGCCGCCCACCGCGAACTGGGCTGGTCGGCGCTGGAACTGCGCCTGCTGCACGGCAAGCAGTTCGCCAGCGCAGCGGTAACGGACGATGAGTTTGCCCGCGCCTTGGCGACCATCCAAGACGCCGGCCTGCGGGTGAGCGGCTTCGCCTCGGCCATCGGCAACTGGAGCCGCCCGATCAACGGCGACTTCGCCGTCGACCTCGCCGACCTCCGCGTGCTCATCCCGCGCATGCACAGGGCGGGCACCCGCTTCGTCCGCACGATGGGCTGGATGCAGGCCGGGACGTCCGACCAAATCTGGCGTGACGAAGGCATCCGCCGCACCCGCGAGATGGCCAAGCTGGCGGCCGACGCCGACATCGTCCTGCTCCACGAGAACTGCGAGGGCTGGGGCGGGACTTCACCCGACAACGCCCGCGCCTTCATGGAAGCGGTCGACCACCCGAACGTCCGCTACCTCTTCGACATCGGCAACACGGTCTCCTACGGCCTGCCGACGCTGCCCTTCTACGAGGCCGTGCGGCCCTTCATCGCCTACGTGCACGTCAAGGACGCCCGCCGCAACCCGGCCGGCGGCAAGAGCAACGCCTTCACCTACCCCGGCCAGGGCGACGCCTTGGTCCGCGACATCCTCGCCGACCTGCTCCGTACGGGCTACACCGCCGGTATCTCGATCGAGCCGCACGTGGCGAGCATCGTCCACCTCGGCGAAGGCACGAAGGCCTCGTCGGAGGAACGTTTCGCCTCGTATGTGCGCTACGGACGCGAGCTTGAAGCACTGCTCCGTTCGCTGCCTTAAAACGCAACGGAGGGCCACCCAGGTTCGGTGACCACGGCGACCGCCCGGGGGCGTACCGGCTGGCTTACTTGGCGGGTGTCGCCGCCCAGATCTTCAGGTCGTCGATGCAGCCGTCCTTGCCGGCCACGCCGAATTCGAAGCGCGACTTCGTCTCATGGGCGATGCCCGAAGACTTGAGGTAAGCGACGGGGGTGCCATCGACGGTCATGCGCATTTCGTCACCGACCGTCTCGACCACGACCGCGATCCACTTGCCTGGCTCCAGCGCTTGCTTGATCGGGAAGTTTGCCTGACGGCCCACGAGGAGCTTGGCGACCTCGGCCTTCTTGGCGGGGTCGTTCTTGATCTTATAGATATCGCTGCGCATGTTGCCGTCCTTCTCGTCGATGATGACGGCGGAGAACGTCTTATCCTTGGGATTGAAGCGAAGCTGGGCCCGGCAGATATGGCCGTAGTGGGCGCCGGTGTACTTGCGGTCGTCCAGTTCGACGTCGATCATGGTCGCCCCGTCGAACCGGACCTTGAACTCGACGACGCTGTCCTTGGTGGGGACTTCGAGGCCATGCACGGCGGCGTGCGGGGTCACCGCGGGCTTGCCGTCCGCGGCCGGGATGGCCTTGTCGCGGGTCTGGGTGCCCTTCAGCACGCCGTCGGCGACGACAAAGGTCGGGACGACCTTCACCCAACGCTTATCGGGGGCGGCTTTGCCTTCGAAATCATCCGAGAAGAGCAGCTCACCCTTCTTGGTGATGGCTTCCGCCGGGATGGCGGGGAGCTTCGGCACGGCTGGCGCGGCCTTGGGGGCGTCCGACTTAGGCGCATCGGCCGCGAGGGCGACCAACGGGGCGAGGAGGAAAACAGCTTTCATAAAGGTGGCGGAAATCGAAGGCGGTGCGACGGACGACCGCTCAGAAGCCCTGACCTTTGACCAAGGTACGCAGGACGAAGACGTCACGGTTGGAGGTGACGAAGAGGGTCTTGCCGTCCTCACCCCATGCGAGGTTCGCCGTGGGCTGATGGAAAAGAATCGAGCCGAGGTGTTTCCCTTCGGGCGAGAGGATGAGCACGCCGCCGGGACCGGTGGTCCAAAGGTTGCCGCGTTCGTCGACCTTCAGGCCATCGCAACTACCGGGGCGGTCCGCCTTCTTGAGGGGCTTGGCGAGGAAAACGTCCCGCAGGCCCGAGCCATCCAACGCGCAGGCGGCCACACGCGAGTTGGCGCCATCGGAGACCGCCAGGTAAAGGGTCTTCTGGTCGAGGCTGAGGGCGATGCCGTTCGGCCACTGGACCGCCTTCGTGACGAGCGTCACCTTGCCGTCGGTCGCGAGCTTGTACACGCCATGGAAACCCTGCTCGGCTTTCTGGCCCTTCGGCAACCCATAGGGCGGATCGGTGAAGTAGACGGCGCCATCGGCGGCGACGACGAGGTCGTTCGGGCTGTTGAACTTCTTGCCATCGTAGGCCGTCGCGAGGGGCGTGAACTTTCCGTCGCCGACGGACTGCCCGACCCGACGCGCGCCGTGCTGACAGAGCAAGAGGTTGCCCTTGGCGTCGACCGCGAGGCCGTTGGAGCCCTGGAGATCGGAAGGCTCATCCGTTCCGCTGGGCTTCAGGAAGACGGTTGGCGCCGCATCGCCGCGCTTCCAGGCGTAAGCGGTGTTCTTCGGGACGTCCGAAAAGACGAAGCGGTCCTTGAACCATACGGGGCCTTCGGCCCAACCGTAACCCGTGCCGACCTTTTCGATCTTCACGTCGGACGCGACCAAGGCGTCCAAGCCCGGGTCGAGCTTTTCGATGCGCGGGGCGGGGACTTCCGCCGCGAAGGTGGCCGAAGCAAACAGCAGGAACGGGGCGAGGGCTTTCATGTTCATGGGGGTGGGAGATTACTTCTTTTCGACCTTCAGGTAGTCGAGCCCGAACATGTGCAGCGGCGTGGCGGCGGGGTTCGGGGCGAGGATCTTGACCTCGAGCTTATGCGGGCCGGCGGCGAGTTCATGACGGCCCCCATCCAGTTCCCCGGTGGTGACGACTTCCTTGGGGTTGTAGAGGTCGAGGCCACGGTCCGTGAGGAGCTTGCCGTCCAGGCGGAGTTCGAAGCGACCATAGTCATGGGCCTTGGTGCAAACGAAGGTGATTTGATGGAGGCCCTTCTCGGTGATGGGGAGCTCGAGGGTCAGCGTGTCGCCCGGTTTGCCCCCGGTCCACCAGAGGTGGTCGTTGCCGCTCCAGCGGCTCGCCTTGAAACCGGTCATGGGTTGACCCGAGGTCCGACCCGCGGTGACCCCCAGGACCTTGAGGGCTTCGCCTTCCAAGGCGCCATCGATCCTCCAGACGCCGGCCACCCGCGGCGCCAAGGCGGTCTTGCCGTCGGGCGACTGCAGGTAGGCCACGAGGTCGATGACCTGCTGCGGCTGCAAGGCATCGAAGAGGCCTTCGGGCATCAGCGAGACGGCGAGGATCTCGCGCGAGGCGACTTCGGCCTTCGCGACCGCGAGCTTCACGCCGCCGGGCATGACCGCATTGAAGACGTCGGCGGCCTCGGACTGGACGAGGCCGCTCACGGTGTTGCCGGTCTTCAGCTTGAAGACGTTGAGCTGGTAGTCCTTCCCGATGAGCGCATTCGGATCGAGGACGTTCTCGAGCAGGTAATCGAGGTTGGCGCGATTGGAACCGGTGAGGCTAGGCCCGACCTGGTTGCCTTCGCCGAAGAGCACGTGACAAAGACCGCACGATTGCTGGTAGAGCGCCTTGCCCGCGGCGAGGTCGGGGCGGCGCGACGGCTTGGCCTTCAGGAGGTCGACATACTTGGCCTTGAGCTGGGCGTAATCGGCCTTGGTGGCGTTGACCGCACCGACGACCTGCGCGAGGAGCGCATCGACCTTGGCGTCCTTCATCGACTTGAGCTGACGGATGGCGACGGGCGATAGCACGGCCTTGTCGAGGGTGCCGGCCGCAACTGCCTCCATGGTGAGCGCGGCGGCCGTCGGGTTGGCGATGAGGGCCGGGAGCGCATCGGCGCGTTCTTCGGCCGTGAAGGCCTTGAAGCCGGCGATGAGGACCGGGGCCGTCGCCTCATCACCTAGGGTCGCGAGGGCTTGGATGACCTGACGGCGCAACGGTCCCGCGACAGCGGCGTCCGCGAGGCAAGCATGGAGCACCGGCGCAACCGCGCGATCGCGTGCTTGCACCAACACGGAGAGCGCCCGCTGACGCGCCGGCGCAGGTGCCTTGGGGTCGGCCAACTGACCGCGGAAATAGGCGCGGCTGGCTTCGTCGCCGGCGAGCGCATCCAGTTCATTGACCAAGGACAGGAGATGCGGGGAAGCCTGGGCACGCAGGGCCTTGGCCTGCGCAGCCCACTCCGCCGGAGCCTTGAACGCCCCGCCCTGCCGCACCCCCGCGACGAGCCCTTCGAGCAGGCGCTCGCGCAAAGCCGGGTCCGCCTGCTGGGCGGCCAGCCCCAAGAGGCGTTCACGCCCCGCGGCATCCGTGGAGAGACGACGGTAGATGAACTCGGTGACCTTCGGCATCTTCGACGCCTGCACCAGCGCCAGGCCTTGCGCGGCATCGGCCCCCACGAGCGGCTCAATGCCATACCAGAGCAGCAACGGGAGGTTATGATCCGTCGCATCTTCGGCCCGGCCGAGCAAAGGCGTGGCCACGGCGGCGCGCTCGGCGAGCGGAAGTCGGGCCAAGGCGGAAGCGAGCTCACGGCGGACCACGGGAGATTCCTCCTGGGCGGCCAATTCGGCGAGGCGCGGTCCGATGTTGCGGGTGCGCTCGGACATGAGGCGCACGAACCAAGCGCGCAGGTGCTCATCCTTGGCCGTCATGCCGACGTCCAAGAGGTCGATCTTGCCGCGCACGCGGTCGCCCTCGAAGGCCGGGAAGATGCCGGCGGAGGCCAACACCCAGAGCGCGCGGAGTCGACGGAGCGGCTCGGCCTTGAGCGAACGGACGGTCGTCTCGGCGGTCAGCAAGGCGCTCGCCGTGCCGAAGTCGACCTCGACGCCGTGGCGCATCTCGACCGCGCGTTCGGCGAGGACCTTGCGGGCTTGGCGCACGAAGAGCTCGTTCGGGTCGTCCAAGGCGATCGCGAGGAGTTCCTGGCTCTTCAACGCCGTGAGGTCGCGGGCGCGCGACTTGGGCGCGCCGTAGCTGACGCGGTAGATGCGGCCGTTGCCGCGGTCCCAAATCTCCTGGTTGTTGTTGTGACAAGTCTGCTGGTCCGTCCAATCGGAGACGTAAAGCGCGCCATCGGGGCCGACCCGCTGCGAAACGGGGATGAACCAAGCGTCGTTGCTGCGCAGGAAGTCGCCGGCGTGGTGGCCGACGAACCCACTGCCCTTGGCTTCGACCGAGTCGCCGAGCACGCGATGTCCGTGCAGGTTGCCGAAGAGCAACAGCCCTTGGTAGTCGGCGGGGAAGTTGTCGCCGTTGTAGATGGCAAGGCCGCAATGCGCGTGGCCGCCGCCAGCCTCATCGGTGCTCTGGGGCTGGACGACGCCGCGCTCGGCCGGACGGTGCAGGACCGCGCCGGTGAAGTGCGCGTGGTCGGCGATGGTCTTGATGTCGTCGTAGGTGTATGGCTCAAAATGCTGGCCCGCCTGACGCTGGTAGCGACCACCGGGGAACACGTGGTAGAGGTGCGGGATGACGCAGGCGGTGATGAACATCTCGCCGTGCTTGTCGTAATCGAGCCCCCATGGATTGCTCGTGCCTTCGGCGAAGATCTCGAACTCCTTGGTCAACGGATGCAGGCGCCACACCCCGGCGTTGATGCGTTTGCGCTCGGAGTTGGGCGCGCCGGGCTTGCCGACGTTCGAATGCGTGAACACCCCGTGGCAGCCGTAGAGCCAACCATCCGGCCCCCACGTGAAGCTGTTCAACGTCTCATGGGTGTCCTGCATCGCCCAGCCATCGAGGACCACGCGCGGCTTCCCCGGCTTATCCTGGGCGTCCTTCGGGATGAACAGCAATTCCGGCGCGGCGCCGATCCAGACCCCACCATGGCCGACCTCGATGCCGCTCACGAGGTCGAGGCCTTCGTAGAAGACCGTGGACTTGCCGTAGGAGCCATCGCCCAGCGGGTCTTCCAAGATGAGGATACGGTCCTTGCCTTTGCCGTCTCCGCGCTTGCGGGGGTAGGACATCCCTTCGACGACCCAGAGACGACCCTTCTCGTCGAAGCACATCGCGATCGGCTGGACCACCCGTGGCTCGGCGGCGACGAGGGTCACCTGGAAGCCCTTCGGCACGGACATCGCCTTCAGCGCTTCGGCCGGGGTGGAACCTTGGCGGTAATCCTTGAAAGCCACGCGACCCTCGGGGCCGGCGGGGGTGGCGGCGAAAACGGAAACGGCGGCTAAAGCCACGCCGAGGAAAACGGTGCGCATTGGGGTACGGGGTCTGTCACCAGACAACCCCCTCGGTTCCTTATCTCAAATAGAAAACTCGCCCCTTGGCAGCCCTGCCCCGTCCAGATAACATCAAAGATATGGAATCCCCGCCCAGTGCGACCGAACCATCCCCTTGGGCGCACCTCCGACGGGCGCGTGGGGCCCTCATCTCGGTGACCATCCTGCTCGGCCTTTGGCTGGCGCTCGTGGCTTACGCCACCTGTGCTTTGGCCGTCATGATCCAGTGGAGATCCGTCGAAGCCTCGTTGGTGCTGGCGCTCTTGGGCTTCGTGGTGTCCCACGCCTTCGTCGGCTGGCGACTCCTGCGGCTGATCAAAGCCGCCGGCGAACCGGAGATGGAGGCCTCGCCTCAATCCGCGGCCCGCGCCTTCGCCGCCTTCTGGCGGACGAACCTCCAGGCCCACGCCCTCCTGTGGGCGTGGCTGGCGCTGACGTTCATCCTAGCAAAACTGCTTTGACGCGAATGACGCCTCCATCCCCCGACACGGGCGACGAAGCCGCCGCCATCGCTTACGGTGCGCGCACCAGCATCCTCATCCTGGCGACGGCCGGAGTCATCGGTTATGCGGCCCTCTCCGCGCTCTGCCTATGGGCCCTCGTCGCAGACACAAGTTTCCAAGGCAACGTGTTGTTCGGGGCGCTTTTCGGCGCCTACGGCCTCTGGGCCTGCCTGAAACTTCACCGCTGCGGGCGGAAACTCTCGAAGGACGGACGGCATCTGGCCGAAGCCATGGAGCTGCACCGCCAGTTCTGGTCGCACGCGCCCTTCCTCTCCCTGGGCAGCTTTGTCATGTTGCTGGCCATCCTTTGGCCAGCGCCCCAGGCCATCCGGATAGCTCATATTGGTCTTTAGTCTTTTTACTCCCTTGGCAGGCAGTCCCTGAGGGGGTAGGCATCATCTCGATTGCCTCCCGTGGGATTTGCTCCTTAAAAATCGCCCTCTCCTCTTCCCTTACCTCGTCCCAAAGCTCCGTAATTCCCAAAACCATGAAGAAGCCCCTCTCCCTCCTCGCCCTCGTCCTGGCCGCCGCCTGCGCGTCCGCCGCCGAGGTCAAGCTCGTCGAACAGGCCGACAAGAAGCAGGTCGACGTCCTCGTCGACGGCCAACCGTTCACGTCCTACGTCTTCTGGGCCGACCAGAAGAAACCCCTGCTCTCCCCGCTGCGCACCGCCAACGGCAACATCTTCACCCGCGGCTTCCCGCTCGAGAAGGTCGCCGGCGAACGCACCGACCACCCGCACCACATCTCGTCGTGGTTCAACTACGGGAACGTCAACGGCACCGACTTCTGGAACTCCCCGCCCGAGGGCTACTCGCGCGACAGCAAGATCCCTTACGGCAGCGTCAAGCACAAGGCCATCCTCGCCATGAAGAGCGGCGAAGGCGTCGCCTCGCTGAAGGTGTCCTCCGACTGGATCCTCGCCGACGGCTCCAAGGTGCTGCAGCAGGACGAAACCCTCGTCTTCCGCGCCGCCAAGGGCCTCCGCATCATCGACCGCATCGTCACGCTGACCGCCCAGGACAAGCCCGCGGTCTTCCATGACTCCAAGGAAGGCGTCATCGCCATCCGCGTCACGCGCTCCCTCGAAGAGCCCTCCACCAAGGCGGAGATCTTCACCGACGACGCCGGCAAGCCCACCGCCGTCGCCAAGCTCGACAACACCGGCGTCAACGGCATCTACCTCAGCAGCGAAGGCAAGGTCGGCGAAAAGGAAAGCTGGAGCACCCGCGCGAAGTGGATGACCCTTTCCGGCAACGTGAAGGGCGAAGACGTGTGCATCGGCATCTTCGACCACCCCAAGAACACCACCTTCCCGACCTACTGGCATAACCGGGGCTACGGCCTCTTCGCCGCCAACCCGTTCGGCGCCAAGGAATTCACGAAGGGCAAGACGACCCTCAACTTCACCATCCAGCCCGGCAAGTCCGAGACCTTCCGCTTCCGCATCCTGATCCACAGCGGCAAGCTGACCAAGGAACAGACCGAAGCCCAGTACGAGCAGTGGCTGAAGGACCAGGCTGAGTAAGCGACACAAGGGTTGAGGGGTGCGGGTTTGGGGGTTGATGATTGGGGATTGGATTGTGCCGTGGCCCAAGGCCGCTATGCATTTCCTCCACGATCCCCTTTTGCTTTTCTAGCGCCCGTCCGGCCCTGC
>JACCEB010414902.1_pt1 | contig 12882 bp, 13 predicted proteins | sample 7454761 | NCBI WGS metagenome assembly JACCEB01 (sample SAMN15323454, study PRJNA562643) | freshwater metagenome | isolation source: river surface water | place: USA:Blue River Watershed | collected 2017-08-18 | reverse complement strand
GAGCTTGAGCTCGATTTATATGTAAGTCTTATCTTTTCGTAAATACGTCAAGTCACCACGAGACATACATGTCTAGATGATTGGTACGTATTTATATGTCGTTGCTTACTGCAGAAAAACAAACAACCTTTAGAGAGCTGGGTATTCATCCAGCCCTTGTAAACGCCCTTGATGCTCAGGGAATAACAAATCCATTTCCGATTCAAGAGGCGACAATCCCTGATGCGATTGCCGGCCATGACATTTTGGGCCGCGGACAAACCGGATCGGGAAAGACACTGGCTTTTGGTCTAGCGCTACTTAACAATATTTATGGCAAGAAGACTGCGCCAAGAAAGCCAATCGCATTGGTTTTAGCGCCAACCCGCGAATTGGCTCAGCAGATCAATGAGGTGCTCGCACCACTTGCTCGCGCGGTGGGTCATGAGACCGTAGTTATTGCTGGCGGAATGCCATATGGCAAGCAGGTAAATGCGCTGAAGAAGAGCGTATCTATATTGGTTGCGACCCCAGGTCGCTTAATTGATTTGCTAGAAAAAGATGAATTGCAATTAGATGCTTTGCAGATTGCAGTACTTGATGAGGCTGATCAGATGGCGGATATGGGATTTCTTCCAGCTGTTAAACAGATTTTGAATCAAGCAAAAAAGGGTGGCCAGCGCTTCCTATTTTCTGCAACCTTGGATCGCGGTGTTGATGGCTTGGTTCGTCAGTATCTAAAAGAACCTAAGACGCATACCGTTAAAGAAATTGAAGGCACAAAAGCTCTGGCTGATCACTACGTTTTTGTGATGAATCACAATGACAAAGTAAATATCTCTAATCAGATTGCCTCTCGCGATGGAAAATCAATCTTCTATTGCCGCACCAAGCGCGGTGCCGATAAGTTGGCGACAAACCTTTCCAGCGTTGGCGTAAGAGTTGGAACTTTGCATGGTGGTAAGTCGCAAGCAGTACGAACCCGCACCCTGGCTCGATTCAAAGAGCAGGATTCAGCAGTCTTGGTTGCTACAGATGTAGCAGCAAGAGGTATCCACGTTGATGGCATTGATTTGGTGGTTCACTTTGATGCACCAGCTGATCACAAGGATTATCTACATCGCTCCGGAAGAACCGCTCGTGCCGGCAAAACTGGGCGAGTAGTAACCCTTGCGACCCACAAGGAACAACGCGCAATTGGTGGCATCACGACTCGTGCAGGTGTTGAACCATGGGTGATGGCTATTAAACCTTTGGATGAGAAATTAATCAGCATAACTGGCGCAAAAGAACCCTCCGGAATTCCTTTGGTTGAGGAAAAGGTGGCCGCACCGGCTCAAAAGCAGTACCGCGGACCGGCCAGACAAGGTGGAAAGAAGCGTCGTAAGTTCGGAAATGATGAGCGCAGTTTTAAAGGCGCTTCATCAAGCCGTAAGCGAGTGCGCTGACTTTATTGAAATCTGATTTCCCCAAGGATCTTCAACCTTGGTGATTCCAGAATCAAATATCGAGTTGAGGTCGTAAAAAGCCAATCTATCTTTAGTTTCTAAAACTTGATCTTGGTTTTCTAAAATGATCTCGACATTTCCTAATCCAAGCGCGAGTTGTCGCTTACCGGCGCCTTTGCTGCGCCAAGTATTCATTGCCATGTGGTGGTGATATCCGCCCGCAGAGACAAAGAGTGCCGCTCCGCCCCAGTTAAGAGTTTTTTCAAAGCCCAACATCTTTACATAGAACTCTTCTGCGGCAGCAATTGAACCAACACTTAAGTGAACGTGGCCGACCTTTTTTGCCTCATCAACTGGAGCCTCTGTTAAATGTTCACGCAAAAACTCATTTGGATCCAAGAAGATAGTGTCCATTTCAATTGAGCCATGAGCCCAACTCCATTCACTGCGATCTCTATCCCAATACAGTTCAACACCATTTCCTTCTGGGTCATTGAAATAAAAAGCTTTGCTAACCAAATGATCTGCACTGCCAGTAAATGTTCCAGGGTATTGACGTGCGACAGATGCAACAGCCTTGGCTAAAGCTGATTGGGTTGGAAAGAGGATTGCCGTGTGAAACAGGCCGGCTTGACCAGGAGAGGCATATTTCATCTCTGGCTTTGATTCAAGAACGACAATGGTCGTACCTGCCTGTCCCAGTAGGGCACGACCATTTATCTCAGAGAACAGCGTTAACCCGATTCCATCTCTGTAATACCTAATCATCTGATCTAAGTCAGATACCCAGAGTGTTACCGCACCCATGTCCGCATTGGCGGGTAGTAGTTGGGAGTTGCTGTTCATGTCAGGAGCCTAGCAGATTTAGTTGAAATTTCAACTAAATCAAAAATCGAGCTCAAGATAGGCTTCCGTCATGAGTATTGGATTAGAGCGACTTTTGAGACACATGGCTTGGGCCAACCAGCGCACCATCGAGCACCTAGAGACTCTGCCCATTGAGGCCTTCAAGGCATTTGCGACTAATCCGGACTGGTTTGTTGCCGAGATCCTGCATCACATTGTTGATTCAGGGGATCACTACGCCTACCGAATCTCTGGAGTTCCAGTTCTGACCAAACCTGGAGATCCATGCATTGCGGATGTTGAACAGCTTTCAGATCTGCCCCGAATAAAAGATCAAGCAGCACAGGTAGATGCAGCGTTGTTGGAGTGTGCCAAATTAGATGACATCCAACTTGAGTTTGAGAACAACTCAGGAAAACTCGTAAAGCGTTGGCGCTCGACAATTCTTTCCCAAGCCGTTCACCATGCCACAGAACATCGTGCGCAATTGGCGGCTGCACTTGAGGCTAAGGGGTTTGCTCCAGTTGATCTGGATGAATTAGATCTCTGGTCTTACGAAATAGCTAACGGTTAAGTTCCTTAACGGTGCTATTTCTTTCCTAACAGACGCGCGAAAAAACCAGGCTCTTTTGGATCATTGGCATGACCCTGACATTGCTCCGATTTTGGAACTCCACGCATAACCTGAGCCACATGCTGGCCACAGCCTGACCATGTGGCTTTTCCGCATTTCCGGCATCTAACTTTTGAGCACATTACCTAAACCTCTCTCTAAATCCTGGTTTGAGCATACCCCCGGGGGTATGCTAATGTCCAGCATAAGGAGGTCCCATGACAAAACGTTCCAATTCCGTAGTTCTACAAGACGAGGAACAAATGGCAGAAATCTTGAAGCGCGTAAAACGCGCCGAAGGCCAAATCGCCGGCGTGATTAGGATGCTGGAAGAGGGGCGCAGTTGTGAAGAGGTTGTTCATCAAATGGCAGCAGTCGGTAAAGCGATGAACACAGCCGCAGTCACATTAATTGCATCAAGTCTTCAGGAATGCCTTCTAGATAAGAAGACAAACACACCAGAGCAAAGAGAAAAGCTGCAGAAGCTCTTCTTGAGCCTGGCATAAGGAGAGAAATGAAAAAGGTTTTAGCGGGAATTTTTGCATCAGCGTTGTTTTTGACGGGTTGTTCTAGCGCAGGTAGCGCCACAAATATGGGTGCCAGTGAATTTATAGCCAAGATCTCCGAACCAGGAGTCGTGATCGTAGATGTAAGAACTCCTGAGGAGTTTGCTGCTGGACACTTGCAAGGGGCGGTAAATATTGATGTCAGCTCGTCAAACTTTGAGTCACAAATTACTGCACTAGATAAGAGTGGCACCTACGCCATTTACTGCCGAAGCGGAAATAGATCCACCATTGCCAGTGGGAAAATGTCTGACGCTGGATTCACTAGTTTATATAACTTCAACAAAGGTGGATTTGCCGAGCTGGCAGCCGCAGGTGCTCCAACCGCATGAAAAGAATTGTAATTATTGGTGGAGTTGCTGGTGGCATGTCCGCTGCAACTCGGTTGCGTCGACTGGACGAATCCGCTGAAATAGTCGTTGTTGAAAAGAGTGGATTCGTCTCTTATGCAAACTGTGGATTGCCTTATTACATCGGCGGGGTCATTTCTAAGGAGCAAGATCTATTACTACAGACTCCAGAAAGCCTGCATAAGCGCTTTAATCTTGATGTCAGAGTTAATAGTGAAGTTACCGCAATAGATCCAGTCGCAAAGAGTGTTTCAGTTCGCAATAACTTAACTGGTGAAATTTACAGCCTGGCATATGACAAATTGGTCTTAAGCCCTGGTGCTACACCAGTGGTTCCACCGATTGAAGGTGTAGATAGAGCAATGACCCTTCGAACTGTCGAGGATACGAAGAAGATTTTTGAAGCGGTCGAGGCTAAACCGACTACCGCAGCGGTAATTGGCGGAGGCTTTATTGGAGTAGAGATGGCCGAGAACTTGGTCCATCGGGGCATAAAGACCGCAATCATTGAAGCAACACCACAACTCTTAGCTCCACTCGATCCAGAGATGGCTTTACTAGTAGCAAATGAAATGTCTAACCACGGGGTCGATGTTCGTTTAGGAGTTTCGGCAAGCAAAATTCAATCTGGCTCAATAACTTTAAGTGATGGTAATGAAATTCGGGCGGAACTTGTAATTCTCGCAATTGGAGTTCGTCCTGATGTCTCGCTAGCAAAAAGTGCTGGATTAGAAATTGGATCTCGTGGCGGGATTGTGGTTGATGAAAATAATTTAACCAGCAATCCAGATATTTACGCTCTCGGAGACGCTGCCGAAAAGAAAGATGCATTGGATGAAAGCGCGACATTGGTGCCATTGGCGAACATTGCGAATCGACACGGTCGAGTAATCGCTGATCATATTAATGGCAGAACTATCCGCCCTGTAAAGACAATTGGTACCGCAATCGTGAAGGTTTTTGATTTGGCGGTGGCATCAACAGGCTGGAATGAAAAGCGTTTGAAGGCTGCCAATATTGATCATCGGGCCATTCATACCCACCCTGGCTCACATGCTGGTTACTATCCAGGTTCTGAGACATTAGCACTTAAATTACTGATCAACCCTAAAACGGGTGAGATTTATGGAGCCCAAGGTGTTGGTAAAGATGGGGTAGATAAACGAATTGATGTTATTTCTACCGCCATCAGAGCAGGGATTACAGCTCCGGAGTTAGCTGATCTAGAGCTTGCCTACGCTCCACCTTTTGGCAGCGCTAAAGATCCAGTAAATATGTTGGGCTACGTTGCTGAAAACATTGTTTCCGGTCTAGTCAAAACCGCGCAATGGCATGAAATTGATGACTTCAGAAATGAAGATTTCACCTTGCTGGATGTTCGCACGCCGGGCGAGTGTGCGAAAGGCATGATTCCCGGCTTTATCAATATTCCCGTGGATGAAATCAGAAATCGCTTTTCAGAAATAAAAACTAAGAAAGTTTTAGTGACTTGTCAGGTGGGCCAGCGTGCTCACACCGCAACGCTTTTACTTAAAAATTTGGGTTTTGAACCAGTTAATCTGGATGGTGGCTACCACCTCTGGAGTAACTCACCAGCAAGCAAACAACTAGAGAAAGTAGGTAAGTAAATGTGTAGCAAAGTCAGTTGCGATATATGTGGAAAGTGGACCTGGGAAGGTTGCGGTCAGCACATTCAAGAGGCGCTTGCTGGTGTTTCACAGGAACAAATCTGTAATTGCTAGAGCTCGCCCTTAGAAAGTAATTTAATTACTTCTTTAGCGCGCTGCCGGAGTTCTGGTAAGTCGCTCAATCGATCTAAACCACGAAGTTGTTGTGCAATCCGATGATTGCGAGAAAAGTTTTCGCGATTGCGATCTAAGAAATCCCAGTACAAAGTGGTAAATGGGCAGGCATCTTCGCCAACACGTTTTTTAGGATCGAAGTAACAGCCTTTGCAGTAATTGGTCATTCGGGAGATGTATGCGCCTCCTGCGGCATATGGCTTAGTCATCATAGTTCCGCCATCGGCATGAACCCCCATGCCAATTACATTAGGAACCATTACCCAATCTGTGGCATCGATAAATACCTCACGCATCCAATCCAGAAACTGTTGTGGGTTAATGCCGGAAATGAGCACAAAATTGCTCAGAATCATGAGGCGGGGAATGTGGTGCACCCAGGATCGCTCGTTGATGTCGGAAACTGTGTTTTTAAGGCAGTTCATTTTGGTCGTGGTCGGATCTCTGAAGAGGGAAGGCAAATCAAGGTTGGCATCTAACTGGTTATTTTCACGATAACTCTCGCCCAGGTACCAGTACATGCCATTTACGTACTCACGCCAACCGATGATTTGTCGGACAAAGGCCTCAGCTGAAGCAATAGGTACATCGCCTTTTTTGAACCTTTTCATGGCGGCAGCGATGACTTCACTTGGGTGGAGTAGGCCGTTGTTTAGATATGGGCTAAGTAATGAATGATGTAACGCCCAGTTTTCGGTAGTGATGGCATCTTCATATGGCCCAAAGTTAGCAAAGTGGTGAATGAGAAAGTTATCCAGCTGCTTAAGAGCGCCCGTACGAGTAGTTGCCCAATAATTCTTGGGTTGGTAATTCAACTCTTTTGCAACTTCTAAATCAATGTCATCTCGATCATGAGTTAAATACTTCGGCCACTTGTAATTCTTTGGGGGTGGAAGGCGATTCTCTTTATCAAAGTTCCACTCGCCTCCAACTGGCTTTGCGCCATCCATCAGGACATCTAGCCGCACCCGTTGTTTGCGATAGAAATTTTCCATCAAATAATTCTTTTGGGATTTAGCCCATTGTGCAAAAAGCTCTCTTGATGTCAGAAAGAAATCATTGGAATGAAAGTGGACACCAAACTCTTTCAGAGCCGAAAACTGTTTGAAAGAAGAAGGTTCGGCACAGTGAATAGGTAAATCCCCATAATGTTTTGTAACCAGCTTTAGTCCATCAATAGTGGTTTTGGCCTTTATATATTCAACTTTGAAACCCGCGCTCTTTAACCCTGCCGCAAAGTGACGCGCGCTGGAGATCAAGAAGAAGAGACGCTCCGGGTGCCAGGGGCGACCGGTAATCATGCGTTGGCTTTCAATCAAGACGATTAAATCTTGTTTTGGATTGGCGGTTTTCAAAACCCCGTATTGCGCATTCAAGTGATCAAAAGGAATGTAAAGGATGCGCTCCACCTCACAAGGGTAAAGGCGGAGTTATGAAGATGCAGGGCGAGGATTATTAGTTGAAGATTCAACTATCCCTGATAGGGTATACCCATGATCGACGTTAAAAAGTTGGAGTTTGGCTTAGACACCTTTGGTGACATGCAGCATGATGATGAGGGCCAGCCAATAAGTGCTGGTCAAACCATCCGCAACGTCGTTGAGCAGGCGGTATTTGCCGACCAACTTGGGCTGGATCATTTCAGTATTGGTGAACATCACAGAGATGATTTTGCAGTATCTGCACCTGACACTGTGCTGGCGGGAATTGCAACAAAGACTTCAAGAATTAAATTAGGAACTGGTGTAACAGTTTTATCAAGCGAGGACCCAGTTCGGGTTTATCAACGTTTTGCAACAATAGATGCTCTCTCAAATGGACGTGCGGAAATTACTGCAGGTCGAGGTTCATTCATTGAATCCTTTCCATTGTTTGGTTACGAGTTGAAGGATTACAGCGTTCTATTTGAAGAAAAACTAGAGCTGTTAGTTGAAATCCTAAAAGAGAATGCAGTTACTTGGTCCGGATCAACTAGAGCTCCTCTTAACAATCAAGAGATCTATCCCAAGACTGAACGTGGCTCAATTCCATTACGGGTCGGAGTTGGTGGAACTCCGGAATCGGTAGTTCGTGCCGCTCGACTAAATGCAAAGCTAGCGATTGCGATTATTGGTGGAGATCCTGCTCGATTTGCTCCCTTCTCTGATTTATATCGCACAGCGATGAAGGAGTTTGGCCATGAGTTGTTACCAATCTCTATTCACTCACCAGGTCACATCAGTGATAGCGATGAACAAGCAATTGAAGAGTTGTGGCCACACTACGAGGCGATGTTTGGACGCATTGGTCGGGAACGTGGTTGGGGTCCGACCTCAAAAGCTCATTTCATTAATGAGGTAAGACACGGTTCTTTCTACGTTGGAACCCCCGAGACTGTTGCAAAGAAGATGGCTTATGCCATTAGTTCTGTTGGGGTACAACGCTTTGATTTCAAGTATTCCAATGGCCCAATGCCACACAGCCAACTAATGAAATCCATTGAGTTGTACGCGACAAAGGTAGTACCTATGGTTAAGGAGATTCTGGCCGAGCAAAACAGGTCGAGTGATACCTTAGCCGTGTGATTCGTGCAATTGCTCCATTGCGAGATTTCTTACATCGGGAGTCTTCTAGCGGCATTTTGATTTTAGTTGCATCATTTTTAGGTTTGATTGTTGCCAACTCTCCACTTGGCGATAGTTATCAGTCTTTCCTAGATATTGATTTTAAAGTTGGCATTGACGAGATTTATGTCAATCTAACTGTGTTAAAGAGCATCAACTATGTATTGATGACTATTTTCTTTTTTGTTGTCGGCTTAGAGATTAAGCGGGAACTAACCTCAGGACATTTGGCTGGTTTTAAAAAAGCGGTAATGCCTTTTGTGGCGGCTGTTGGTGGAATGGCGTTGCCTGCGATTATCTATCTCTTAATTGCGGGAGATATAGAACCAAATGGTTGGGGAGTTCCCGTTGCAACTGATATCGCTCTGGCGGTGGGCTTACTTGCTTTAGTGGGCACAAATGCGGTCGCGTCTCTACGTTCATTCCTACTGGGATTAGCTGTAATAGATGACATCGGAGCGATCTTGATTATTGCCTTGGTTTATTCAGCTGGTGTGCAAATTTCATGGGTAATGGCCACGGTATTCCTGGTATTTTGGATTTTCGCCTTTAAAAAATTAGGTGCGGATCGAATCTGGATATATGTCTTGTTGGGAATTTCACTCTGGTACTGCATGTATAAAAGCGGGGTGCACCCGACCTTAGCCGGAGTGGTGATGGGATTAATGACCCCTAATCAACCAAAGAAAAACCCCGGATTAATTGATTCGGAAGATGGTTCAGTTTCAATAATCGAGTACCTGCAAAAGAAATTACATCCTTGGTCTAGTTTTGCGATAGTTCCAATTTTCGCCTTCGCAAATACCGGGGTTGAGATCTCAAACAACTCCATTTCGGCAGCTCTGGAATCGCCAATTGCTTGGGGAATCTTCTTTGGATTGGTTCTAGGTAAACCAATAGGTGTCCTGCTATCAACTTACCTGGCGCGAAAAGTTCGAGTGGGGGAGTTTCCTGATGGTGCGAAAAATGCAGACATTTTGGCAACGGGAAGTGCGGCCGGAATTGGTTTTACCGTAGCAATTTTCATCGCAAACTTGGCCTTTGATTCTGCATCAATTCAGGAATTAGCAATCTTTGCTGTGATTGCAGCTTCCACCGTTAGTGGATTGATTAGCTATTTATTATTCAAAGTTTTGGGTCGCAAAACTAATTCTTAGCTAGCCAGCCCCAAACCGACTCTGCGCCAGAGTGTCCGGTGAGATATATGTAAACCAATGCCAAAATTGCAGCTAGCGCGAGCAAAATAGAAACCATTCGGCGAACTCGAGGCGAACCAACAGTTGCTCCTGAGCGATCCATGCGCCAACGAATGAATAACAATGCTAGTAACGGAATAAAAGTTAGAGGAGCAATCTCGCCAAGTTCAGCGTGACGCTCAACTTCTTTGCCCAACCGTTCCTCAAAAGGCTCACCACTGGATTTGGCGACGAATAAAGAAAGTTGTGCGATAACCGCCAATATCAAAATGGGCTTACCGTATTTTCTAGAGAAGCTGGGCCAATAGGACATCGCCAGAGCCGAGAAAGCAACGAGCGGGACGAGTACGACTGCGGAGTGAACCACTAACGGATGAACCGGCAACCCCATGATCAAATCAAATGGGCCACCTAATTCGTCGTAGAGCTTCATGGCGTTAGTTTAACTTGTTATTAAAGGCCAGCTGCTTGACCTTCGCTGCGCGGGTCGGAGCCGGCTACAAAGGTGCCGTTCTCTAAGACTTCCAGTAACTGCACCGCGGAGCCATGACCATAATCACTCAAGAACTGCACATCATGACCACGTTTAGTTAGCTCTTGTTGAAGCTCTTTCGAGTATCGACCCTCAATTTGCAAGACACCGTCATAACTTTCAACGGACGATGTTTCTCCTGGTTTATTTAGATGTTGCCATCTTGGAGCTTCAGCATTTTCCTGCGGTGACATATTTAAATCTATTGCATTAACAATTAACTGGAAGTTGCATTGCACCTGCACATTCGCTCCTGGTGTGCCTCCTACATGTGCCAGGGAACCATCTGCTCTAGTTACGGTCCAAGCATTCAAGGTATGCGCAGGACGCTTTCCAGGCTGAATAAAGTTTGGGGAGTTGGGATCTAATGAGAAACCAGTTAGCCGATTGTTCATAATGATTCCAGTATTCGGAATCGCCCAAGATGCACCGAAGCCATGGAAGACACTTTGAATCCAAGAGAGCGCATTTCCATCTCTATCTGCCACTAAGAAGTAGGTCGTATCGCTGCCTTCTTGATTTTCCTTTGCAGGTTCGAGATTTGCCCTTGCTATATCAATCTCGGAACGACGTTTTGTAATGTGTTCTGAGGAGAGAACATGAGCAACATTGACATCTACGTGTTCAGGATCGCCCAAGATGTCATAACGATCTGCGAAGGCAATCTTCTTGGCTTCAACCATCATGTGAATTCGATCAGCCTCGGAGAGATTTGCTAAATCAAAACCCTCGGCAAGCTTTACCTCTTCAAGCAGGATCATGCCCTGACTTGGAGGTGGTTGGCCATGTACCAAGTAAGTGCGATAGTTGATTGAAAGTGGGGGAACAACTCTGGTTCGATGCTTTTCCAAATCTTGACGGCTAAACCAGCCTCCACTTGACTCAATAAGTCTTGCCGCAATCTCACCTTCGTAAAAAGCGGAACGCCCTTCATCCGCAATCAACTTAAGTGAATTTGCTAGATCCTCTTGAATAACCAAATCACCAATCTTCAAATCGTTAGTAATTCCAAGCTGTTCAAATACTTTGGTTTCTGGATTTTGCTTTAAATGAAGTGCAATTCTTCTTACAAAACCAGCGTTGGCGGGAAATCCATTTTCAGCATAATCAATCGCTGGTGCAAGTAACTCTGACATTGGCAGCAAGCCAAACTCTTCATGAATTGCAAACCAGGTTGATACCAAACCCGGAACTGTGGCAGAGCGAAAACCATGATGATCAATTCCATTAGAAAACTCTTGAGCGTTTGCAGCATGTGGAGCTTCACCACTGCCATTAAATGCCAGATTGGATTTATCTGAGGATTTGTGGGTAATTACAAAGGCATCACCACCAAGATGAGATGCGCCTGGTTCTACAACACAAAGCACAGCGCTAACCGCGATAGCGGCATCGCCAGCAGATCCGCCTTTTCGCAAAATTTCGATACCGGCAGAGACCGCTAGAGGTTGGCTCGCAGCTACTGCTCCATTGCGGGCATAAACATTCCCGCGATGAGTCTTTTGTGACATGACCTAAGGCTAACTGTGAAATCAACAAGCGGCAGGTTGTGATTTCGAGGTGAGGTATAGGGTTTACGCATGGCCGATACAAAAATCGAGTTCAAAAATCTTTCCAAGCAATATAAAGATGTATTAGCGGTCTCTGACTTCTCGGCTCAGGTGGTGTCTGGTCGAGTCACTGGATTTCTTGGGCCAAATGGAGCCGGCAAAAGTACCGCTCTGCGCTGTTTATTGGGATTGGTGACTCCCACCAGTGGCCAGGCGCTGATTAATGGTGGCAGCTACAGCGATCTATCGGATCCGATTAAGCATGTAGGGGCGCTATTAGATAGTCGTGGATTTCATCCTGGATTAACCGCTATGCAGAACATGAAGGTAATGGCTAGCGCTTCCGAAATTGATTTTGCCCGCATTCCAGAGCTTTTAAAGTTGGTTGATTTAGAGCATGCCACAAACAAGCGAACTAAAGGTTTTTCACTGGGCATGAAGCAGCGACTTTCTCTAGCAATTGCGATGTTGGGAGATCCTGAGATTCTGGTCTTAGATGAACCGGCCAATGGTTTAGACCCCATCGGAATTGTCTGGTTGCGCGAGTTTGTAAAGAAGTTAGCGGCAGAGGGTCGTACGATTCTTATTTCATCTCATCAGTTAGCTGAGATGCAAAATACAATTGATGATGTCGTCATTATTAACAAAGGTGTATTGGTAGCCGAAGGCAGCATTGCAGAGATCTGCAAAGGAAAATCCCTTGAAGAAGCATTCCTCGATTTAACTCTGAGGAGGAGCGCATGAAAGCCCTATTTCAATCAGAGCTCCGCAAGTTAATTTACCTGCGTTCAAATTGGTTACTTCTCCTCTGGAGTGGAATCTTTGCAGCTCTTGGAACTGTCGCGCCGATAGTTGTACTTAACTCGGAAACTCGTGGCATGGGAATGGGTTTTTCTGGAACCTCAACGCCAGAGGGGATAAACGCGGTCTTTGCTAACGCAGCTGGCGGTTACTTGTTTGCTTTGATTATGGGTATTTTGATTATGACCAATGAGTTCCGTCACGGAACAGCGGTTGGCACCTTTTTGGTGACTCCAAAACGCAGCACCGTTTTGGTGGCAAAGTTAATTGCTGCCGCATTGGCAGGTTTGATTGTTCAGATATTTTCATTTCTGATTGCACTTTCCTCAGGACTAATTGCCTTGACCTTCTATGAACCACATGCGCCAGTCACTGGAGAGTTGATCTGGAAAGTTTTCCGGGCCTCCGCGCTATCAGGAATCGTTTTAGGCATCGTCGGAGTTGGTTTGGGCGCCTTGGTCAAGAACCAGGTTGCGGCAGTTACTGGCGCGGTTATCTGGACCTTGATTGTTGAAGGTTTAGTTGTGGCCTTCGTTGAGTCCATCGGAAAGTATTTGCCAGCTGGAGCAATTACTGGCTTGGTGGATCTGGATTTT
>JACCEB011697823.1_pt1 | contig 12885 bp, 10 predicted proteins | sample 7454761 | NCBI WGS metagenome assembly JACCEB01 (sample SAMN15323454, study PRJNA562643) | freshwater metagenome | isolation source: river surface water | place: USA:Blue River Watershed | collected 2017-08-18 | reverse complement strand
AGTTATGCACAGCCCAGATTTTTGTGTAAACTAATCAGGCACGCGGGAGTGGCGAAATTGGCAGACGCACTAGATTTAGGTTCTAGCGTTGAGAGACGTGTGGGTTCAAGTCCCACCTTCCGCACCAGCAAGAATAAAACCTCGGTTTGACCGAGGTTTTTTCTTTTAACCGGGTTTCGCCATTGTTGCTGACCAGGGGAACGCCAGTGTTATGCCGCGGCGGGTACGAATGGGGATTTGATCTTGCGAAGGATTAGAACAGCGCCCGCGGCAACCAAACAAAGCACTGCGGCTGTGATCCAAGCCACAAAATAGCTGCCCTGCATTTCGCGAATCGCACCGGCAAAAGCAGCGGCGATGGCGGCACCAACCATGTGCGACGCGAATACCCAGCCATAAACCGTTGGTGACTGATTGATTCCAAAATACTTGCGACAAAGCTCGATTGTCGGTGGCACAGTGGCGATCCAGTCAAGCCCGTAGAACACGACGAAGAACATCAACGGCAACTCAACGGTTGGGCCAAGCACAAATGGAACTGTGAAAAGAGCGAGGCCCCGAAGGCCGTAGTAGAAAACCAAGAGCCAGATTGGGTTCACTCGGTCGGTCAACCAACCCGACAGAATCGTGCCGACAAAGTCAAAAATGCCCACGAGAGCCAAAAGTCCAGCGGCAGTGCCCATCGGCATTCCGTGGTCGTGAGCCGCAGGAATAAAGTGGGCGCCGATCAGGCCGTTGGTTGTCCAACCGCAAACAAAAAATGTGCCGGCCAAGACCCAAAATGCCGGCTTTCTAAAGCTCTCAAAGAGCACCTGCAAGGTGGCAACCGCTGTTCGCGGTGCAGCTTTGCCGGTTGGTTCGTTCGAAACGCCGCCATACGGCTCCGCCCCAATTTCTGCCGGTGAATTTCTAAATCCAAGCAAAAATACCGGGATGATTGCTGCGGCAAAAACCGCAACCACCAACGAAGCCGAGCGCCAGCCTTCGACCATAACCAAGGCGCCAAGAGCCGGCAGAAAGATAAGTTGGCCGGTTGCATAGGCGGCCGAAAACACGCCGGTCACTAAGCCGCGGCGCTTTGTAAACCATCGGTTTGCCACCAACGAAGCAAAAACCAAGGCAAGGCAGCCGGTGCCAACGCCAACAAACGCTCCCCAATAGAGCGAAAGCTGCCAGCTCTCGGTCATCGTTAAAGTCAGAGCGGTTCCCGCCGAAACTAGAGCCAGCGCAAAGGTGGCAACCCTACGCGGCGAAAAGCGTTCCATCAGAGTTGCCGCAAATGGTGCGGTTAGGCCATAAACGACCAAGTTGATTGCGACCGCAGCGGATGTCTCTGAACGAGTCCAGCCAAATTCACCCTCGAGCGGTTCGAACATAATTGAGGTCGTTGATCTAAAAGCGGCAGCGCTGATTAGGGCCAAAAATGTTACCGAGGCGACAACCCAGGCGAAGTTGTTTTTGCTGAACATAGGCAAAGCCTAGTTAAGGAAGTGCCGCTACCGCCGCTACTGCCGCCGCCGCATTCACGATTCCCGCACCACATCGCCTTGCAACCTGACAGTTACTGTTTGCCGGGAACGGGGTAACCGTTTCTTGCATTATGTCGACGACTTGCACAAAGCCCAAGGATGGCTTGATCGACAGCATCAGAGCCGCGACACCTGCGACCACCGGCGAAGCCATACTGGTGCCCTCTTCGTAGTCATATTTGGGCGAGCCGGGTTTATCTTTGCCATCATTCATGGTCGAAAGAATCATGCCGCGGTGAACCGGGAAACCGGCGATTGGAGCTGCGCTGTCACCGCCAGGTGCAGAGATGTCTACGCCGTAGTAGTTTCCATCGCTGGCCAAGGTCGAGAAGTTCGAATACGAAGCGCGGTCACCGTCAAAACCCGTGGCTCCAACGTTGATGGTTGGCACGCAGTTACCCGGATAGGAAAGATTAGCCGAGCGGTTTGAGTTTCCGGCCGCGGTCACAACAACGACCCCGGCCTCTTTCGCAGCAATCAGTGCAATCTCAGTTGGACCATCGGTGCCGTCCCAGTTGCGGCAACCGGTAGACCTCGGAGTGCCCATAGAAATGTTGATCACTCGGGCAGGTGTTGGGTTGCTGGGAACGCCTTCAACGGCCAAACCGGCTGACCAACGAATCGCGGCGATCAGGTCTTCTTCGGTTGCACCGCCGGCACCCATTACTCGAACGGGTTGAATCAAAACGTTTGGTGCGATACCGGTAACCCCATCGGCGTTGCTTGCCGCGGCAATGATGCCTGCCACATGAGTTCCATGCCAAGAACTTGGCGTTCCGTCGTAAGAGTCGCCTGGGTCGGCTGCATTGGAATCCCAGCCATCGCCATCTTTGGCCGAGGCCACATCGCTGACAAAGTCATAGCCGGGCACTACTTTGGCATCTAGCTCTGGGTGCGAGGTGATGCCGGTGTCAATCACGGCAACTACAAGCGACGGCGAACCCATCGTGGTTTGCCAAGCTGTCGGTGCGTTGATTCCCCATTGCGTGTTCAGGTACCACTGCTTGTCATACTGGGCGTCGAATGGACGAACCGCAGAATCACTCAGCGAAGAACCACGTGCATTGGTTGCCTTCACCTGAACCGAGTACGTGATGCCCTTAACCAAGCCACTGAATTGGCAGGAGTTCGAGCTGGTCGTGCAAACCTTGCTTGGCACGCCGGTGGCCTTGGCAGTCGCCACATAGGTCACCGCCAACCCTCCGCGCTGAATGCTGTTTTGGGCAACCCAGGATGGCGAGCTGCCGCCGAAAGCAGTGTTGCCACTGGCCAAAATTGGCGCTGCCGGGGCGGTTGTGAAGGTGGCTTTGGCCACCGCAGAAGGCAGTCCAAGTTTTTGAACCTTGCCGATGTAAGTTACGGCTCGCACCCGGAATTGGTAGTTCACTCCTGCGCGAAGACCTGCCGAAATGACCGCCGAACGCTCGGTCGTGGTTGACCTGGCAACTACCTCCCAGGCTCTTCCAGCATTGATCTCGACCTGATAACCAGAGATTTTGGCGCCCGATAGTTTGGTAGGTGCAGCCCAGGTGAGTTGCGCTTGAGCGGTTGTGGGTTTGTCTTCTTGCCAAGCATCTTTGACCGCCAGCGAACGCACGGGCGATGCGGCCGTGATGGCAGCGACCGGTTTTAGCGCAACCGACTTGACTGCGGCAGGCTGAATAATTGCGTTGACTCGCACCGATTCGATTCGTGGATCAGCCGACAAACGAGAGGCGAAGCCGTTTGCCTGATAGGTAGGCAAGTTCTCATCGAACCGCAGCGAAATCCAGCCTTCCCCCAAGTTTGAGCCGACGTTCAGGTTGGTGCCAATGATGGCTTCGGCGAGCGGCTGCCCATCGGTGGTGAGTGGATCAACACCCTCTGCATATTTGACCAAGAGACCCGCCGAAGGCGAGTTGTCGATCAGCTGGTTGGAAGTTTGCAGAGAAGCTGTTGCGGGGTTGAAACCGGCCAGCAAAAGACCCGCGACCGAGAAAATGGTCAGGGCCTTTTTAGCGATTCTCATTCTTCCAATCTACGTTGCGATTCTGTGGAAAGCCTGTAAAAAACTACAGACTCTTCTGCATCAAAACGGTTCCGAGCCAGCGACCGAACTTGAAGCCAACCTTGCCCAGGTGCCCCTGATGCTTGAATCCAAAGCTCTCGTGAAGCGAAATCGAAGACTCCGCGCCCTTGTCAGAAATGACCGCGACGATCTCTTTAACGCCCGAGGCCTTGCTCTGCTCAATCAACGCAGCCAGCAGCTTGGTGCCGATTCGTTTTCCGGTGGCGGCAGGGCGAAGGTAAATGCTGTCTTCGACGGTGCGACGATAGGCCGCCTTTTGACGCCACGGCGCAACGTAGGCGAAGCCAAGAATTTGACCACTTTCACTGGTTGCAACGATGAAAGGCAGCTTCAGACCCTGAATCCACTCGAACTTCTCGCGCCAGTCATCAAGCGTCATGGTTTCTAGATCGAAAGTCACAACGCTGTTTTTGATGTAGTAGTTGTAAATCTCAAGCACCTGCCAGAGGTCGCCAATTGCGGCGGGTCGAATGACAACTTCGGTCGAAGCCGGTGCCGTGCCCTTCGCCTTCATCATGCGCACCAAGCGCCAGCGTGACTCTGAATCCAATGCCATGAGATCTCCTAACAAGACCAATCTATCGGCTGCTCGCCGACCAATTCGAGAGCAGCGTTTGCCTTAGAAAAAGGCTTGCTACCAAAGAACCCCTTGCGTGCCGACAACGGGCTCGGATGAGCCGAACTCAGCACCTGTGAATCGCAAAGCTTTGGTGTCAGCGACTGAGCCTGAGCACCCCAAAGAATCGAAACCAAACGACGACCGCGCTTTCGATTCAAAACTTGGATGACTTCGTCGGTGAAATCGGCCCAGCCTATATCCATCAGCGAGCCAGCTTCGCTTGAGACTGCGGTGAGGTGCCTGTTTAGCAGAAGCACGCCCTGCTTAGCCCACTTAGTTAAGTCGCCGGCGCGGGTGCTGCCATCCGAGTTAAGTCGGCCGAGGTCATCGCTCAACTCGCGCACTATGTTCCAAAGGCTGCGTGGCAGAGGCTTGGTTTCGGCCGAGACTGCGAACGAAAGGCCGTTCGCGTGGCCAGGCGTTGGGTATGGATCTTGCCCAACGATCAGCACGCGAACCTCTTCGAGCGGCAACTCGAACGCCCGCATCACCAGGTTTAGCGGGGGCACAACATCCGCGCCTAAATTCAAAACCTTTGACTCGATTGCATCGAGAAGTGGCTTTTTCGAGAGCAAAGCGTCTTGCCAGCTGGGGTGCATTTGCTCGAAAAACATGTTCTAAGCCTAAAGGTGGCAATATGGCGTTATGAGCGAAGCAACGAAGCCGTCATCACTTGTCGCAGAGGCAAGCAAATATCTCGAAACCCTTCAGGGAATTCGTCGAGAACTTCACCAGATTCCAGAGTTTGGCCTTCACCTGCCGAAGACCCTTGAGCGCGTTCTAGCCTCGGTTCACGGGCTCGGCGAAATCACCCTGGGCAAAGACACAACCTCTGCCGTTCTTCACATCAAGGGCGGGCAACCGGGGCCAACCGTTTTGCTTCGTGCAGACATGGATGCCCTTGCTGTGATCGAAGACACGGGACTGGACTTTGCCTCGACCAACGGCTACATGCACGCTTGCGGACATGACCTTCACATGGCAATTGGAATCGGTGCAGCGCACCTGCTGGCGACCCACGCCGACGAACTTAAGGGCGACGTGATCGTTTGGTTCCAACCAGGCGAAGAAGGCCACGGCGGTGCCGACGTGATGATCGATGAGGGTGCGCTCATGGTCAGCGGTCAGCTGCCGATAGCGGCATACGGAATTCACGTGTTCAGTTCTTACCCGCTTGGCATGTTTGGTTCACGTCCCGGCCCACTGATGGCGGCGGCAGGCGGAATGACTGTGACATTCAAGGGTGCAGGCGGCCATGGTTCGATGCCTTGGCTCTCGAAAGACCCGATCACTCCAATGGTCGAGGCCATTCAGGCGCTTCAGACCATGGTTGCCAAGCGATTCAGCGCCTTCGAACCGGTCGTGATTAACACCGGATGGATCAAAGCCGGCGATGACCACACCGACAACGTGATTCCTGAAACCGCATCCTTCGGAGCAACAATCCGAACCTTCTCGAAAGAGAATTCGGAGCGCATTCGCAAGTATGTTCCCGAGCTGCTCGAAGGAATTGCCAAGGCCCACGGCGTGACCGTTGACGTTGAGTTCCACCCGGCAACTAAGGTGCTCATGAACGCGCCCGAGGCCATTGATCGCGTTGAGACCGTTATTGATGAAGCTTTCGGACCTGGTCGCTATTGGAGCATGGAACACCCGATTGCCGGCGGCGAAGATTTTGCCTCGGTGCTCGATGCGGTTCCAGGCGCATTCATCTTTATGGGCGCCTGCCCACCTTCGGTCGACCACCTTCAGGCTGCAACCAACCACTCGAACAAAGCGCTTTTTGATGACAGCATTTTGGCCGACGGTGCAGCATTGTTGGCATCACTTGCATTTGACGCACTAAACCGCGCAGCCGAATAAGCCCTCGACACCCGCCGATAAAGGCTTGGCCGAGCCGATAGGCTTAAACACCTATGGATTTTCAGACCTCAGAGGACACAGTCCCGTCAGCCTTCGTTACCGAGGAGGAACGCCGCTCGCTTGTCGGCAGGCCGCCGGCAACGGGCGCTTGGCGCGACGGTGACCCTGCAGGCGATCGAGAGTTTGCCACGATCTCAAACTTTAAGCTCGAGAGCGGCAGAACCATCAAGACCGCTCGCATCGCTTTCGAAACCTGGGGCGAGCTAAATCACGAGCACTCGAATGCAGTGCTTGTTCTGCATGCCCTAACCGGCGATTCACACGCTACGGGCAAGGCCAGCAAGCAGCACCCAACCGAGGGCTGGTGGAGCGACCTAATCGGCCCTGGCTTGGCAATCGACACCGACAAGTATTTTGTGGTTGCACCCAACATTTTGGGCGGCTGCCAAGGGTCTACCGGGCCTTCTTCGCTTGACACCAATGGTCGCGAATTTGGTTCAATGTTCCCCTACCTAACCATTCGCGATCAGGTCAATTCGCAGCGTGAATTTGCTCACTTGATCGGCATCAAAACTTGGTATGCAATCATCGGCGGTTCGATGGGCGGCATGCATGCACTTGAGTGGGCGATTTCATACCCGGATGACCTGCACCGCGTGGCCATTATCGCTGCCCCTGCAATTTCGAGCGCCGACCAGATTGCTTCGAACTCGGTTCAGGTTGAAGCGATCATGACCGACCCACAGTTCAAAGACGGCAATTACTACGACGAGAAACCTGGCTTTGGACCGCACCGTGGCCTTGCCCTGGCACGCCGCATGGCTCTGTTAAATTACCGATCATCGAACGAACTGAACGCTAGGTTCGAGCGCACTTGGCAGTCTGGCGTGAGCCCGTTGGGCGGCGGCGGTCGATTCGCCGTCGAGAGTTACCTAGATTTTCACGGCAACAAGTTCACCAGAAGGTTCGACGCCAACACCTACATCACCTTGGTTGAAGCCATGAACTCGCACGATGTGGGTCGCGGGCGTGAATCGCTTGAAGCAGCTCTTGCCTCGGTAAAGGCCAAGTCTTTGGTTGCCGGTATCGATTCAGACCGACTGTTTCCGATTGGCGATCAACAACTAATCGCCGACCACATCGGTGGCGAGATGATCGGTGGCGGCCTGCAGGTAATTGAGTCGGCCTATGGTCACGACGGTTTCTTAATTGAGCGCGACATCGTTGGGCCGCTGATTACCCAGCTGCTTGAGTCTTAGATTCGCCCAAACTAACAGCACAATCAGCGCGACATTGCGGGCGGTCAACAAGCCGATGCTTGTCCAACCCAAACCCATTAAATCCATGTATGCGACCGGGTAAACCAAGAAGGTAAGCAACGCAATCGCCAGCCCGCCGAGCACGGCAAAGCTCCAACGTCGCAACCCAAAGAGAACGCCGGCAACGATGGGCACCGCAAGCCAGCCTTCAAATTGCGGCGAGCCAACCTTGTTAAAGACGATCAAGTCGAGAGTCGCGGTAAGCCCCATAACCGCAAACAGCGCCTTCGAGTCGGCACCAGCTCGATATGCCTTGACGCCCAGCCAAACGGTAATCGCAACGGCCACAGCCATAGCCAAAGTGAGCAGCGAAGCAACCTCGAACGCCCCCTGGCCAGCAATCTGGTTGGTTAGCAGACCCTGGTCGAAATAAATCGACGAATCAAATAGCCCGAACTTTGCAAACCAGAGCCAAAATGTTGCCGCCGGTGCTTCAATTTGAAGCCCTCGATTGTTTTGAGTGAGCACGAAACCAAAAATTTGGTCAACTCCACCGCCAAACAGAACCATCCCCAAAACAAGGCCCAATGCAACCACCGCAACCACAGTCCAAGCGGCAGTTACGGCAAGTGCTTTTCTTCGAGCATCGCTAACGAATAGCGAGATTGCCATGGCGACCGGCCAGATCTTCATCCAGGCACCCATGGTGAACAAAATCATGGCGCGGCGAACGTGATTTTGATTCAGGGCAACCAAGCCGAAGATGGCGAACAGAGTGGCAACCGAGTCAATGCGACCAAGCGCCACCGGCCCAAGCAGACCCACGAAGATAAGCCAGTAATAGGCTGCGGTGAAGGCTTTTGCCGAACCTCTGCCCCAGTTCACCAGTGCGGAAACGGCGATTAGGTTGGCCATCGAAATCAAGGCCAGCCAGGCGTTCATTGTGGTTTGCCAAGCTACTCCCCCGCCGACTAAGAAGGCCAAGAGCATCGGTGCAACCGCTGGATATGGGTAAACAAATGGCTTCGAAATTCCGGGAATCGCAACGATCGACGAAGCCGAGTGCGTTAGGTCTTGCATCCAACTGCCATAGAGCGAGATGTCGTTGTAGGGGTTGACCTGACTCGGCAATGTGCCGACCCAAGCGAGATAAACGTGCACCACGGCACCGAAGACCAAAAGCGGAGCGAGGTGAAAAAGACGACTAGTTTTCAAGGCTTCGCCCAACTATTTTTTGAATCTCGTTGGCCAAATCCAGTGCGGCTAGCGGACCTTCGATGCCTGCCGCCGCAGCCGAGTGCAGCTGGGCTGCACCCTCAACAATTTCAGCCAGCGAAAGCTCTTCACGTTCCAGGGCATCAAAGTTTGCAGCAATCAGCGCACCGATCACACCAGCCAGCACATCGCCGGTGCCCGCCGTTGCCAGCGACGCAGGCGCTGCAGGCAAAACCTTCACCTGCGCCCCGGAAACCAAAACATTCTGGTGCCCCTTGAGCAAAATAGTTTGGCCGGTTAGCGCTTCGGCCAATTTGGCTGCACCTTCACGGTCTGCATCGATCTGCTCACGCGACAGGCTAGACCCAAGTCGGCCTAGCAAGCGGCTGAGTTCTCCCGAATGCGGTGTGAGCACACAGGTCGCCTGGCAGCTGGCAAAATCAATCAAATCAAGAGCACCGGCATCGACCACCAAATAGCCCGGCTGACCCGCCAGCTCAACAATTCGCGCAGCCTGTTCTCCGGCAGATTCAAGCGAAATGCCAGAACCAACCACCCAGCTCTGACATCTACCCGACTGCAAAACCACTTCAGGTCGAGCCTCGATTAACAGATTTGAAACGCTCTGGGGACCAAGATAACGAACCATTCCGACTCCGACGCGAATTGCAGCAGTGACCCCAAGAATTGCGGCACCGGGATACCCCTCCGAACCGGTAACGAATCCGACCACACCACGAGAATATTTGTCATCCTCCGCTCGCGGCTTGCGCAGCAGGCGAGCATACGTGGTGTTCATAATTCAAGGCTATCGAAACGTAGAGTGGATGCATGGCCAAGTTATTTGAATCTATTCGCGTGCGCGACCTTGAAGTTCGAAACCGTATCTGGGTTGCCCCGATGTGTCAGTATTCGGCAGAAGACCAAGACGGCATGCCAACCGAATGGCACTTGGTTCACTATGGGGCGCGAGCCACCGGCGGCGCCGGAATGGTGATTGTCGAGGCTACCGCGGTTAACCCGGCCGGGCGAATCAGCGCCTGGGACACCGGCATTTGGAACGACCAGCACACCGACGCTTGGTCGTACATCATCGATTTCATGCACTCGCAAGGTGCGGCGGTAGGAATTCAACTGGCCCACGCGGGCCGCAAGGCATCGGTTTATCGTGAGTGGTCTGGCCACGGGTCTATCCCACTCGACGAAGGCGGTTGGCAGTCGGTTTCATCGACCGATGAGGCTTTTCCAGGCTATGCAGCGCCCCGCAAATTGACCACCGACGAGGTTTGCGAAGTGATTGCCGACTTTGCCCGAGCTGCTAGACGCTCGGTCGATGCCGGTTTTGATGCACTCGAAATTCACGCGGCACACGGCTATTTGATTCACCAGTTCCTGTCGCCATTGACCAACAAACGAAACGACAAGTATGGCGGCAGCCTTGAAAACCGTGCTCGTCTGTTGGTCGAAATCGTCGCGGCCATTCGCGCCGAAGTTGGCGAAGCCACACCAGTGATGATTCGATTCTCGGCGACCGACTATGTCGAGGGCGGCTGGGATGAATCGCAGACTGCCGAGGTAGCGCGCATGTGCGCAAGGGCTGGCGCTGACCTGTTCGACATTTCAACCGGCGGGTTGGTTACCGGCGTTCAGATTCCAACTGGCCCCGGCTATCAGGTGCCAATTGCCGAATTCGTTGCCGAAAGAGTCGATGAACCGGTAGCGGTTGTCGGTCAAATCACAACAGGCACTCAGGCCGAAGAGATTCTTCAGCAGGGCAAGGTTGAGGTGGTCATGATTGGCCGCGCCGAACTTCGCGATCCGATGTGGCCGCTACGCGTCGCTTCTGAGCTTGGCGTTGAAGTTGACTACTGGCCTAAGCAGTACAGCCGAGGAAAGTTCTAAAAACTAGCGCTGCGAGGCGTCGTTTACTTCGCCGACAAGCTCTTCGAGAATGTCTTCGAGGAACAGCACTCCGCGAACAACGCCGTTGGCATCGAACGATTTAGCCATGTGGGCGTGAACGCGACGCATTGAGGCAAGGGCATCTTCGAGTTCCATGGTCGCGGGAAGTGAAATTAGAGTTCTAACCCGCTTCGCCGGAAACGCATCATCGCCTTCATCTTCTCGAAGGTCAATCACATCTTTGAGGTGCAGGTAGCCAACCAGTTCGTCTTGCTCATCGGTCAGCGGATAACGAGAAAAACCGTACTTAGCCACCGCCTGCTCAACCTCGCGCGGAGTTACTGTTTCGCGGAACCAAATCAGTTTTTCGACTGGAACGGCCACGTCGTGAACCTGCTTTTCGGTGAACTCGAAAGTGTTGGTTAGCGTGCCGCTGAAGTCCTCGAGAGCGCCCTCGCGAGTCGAGTGCTCGACGATGTCTTCGACCTGGTCGAGTGTGTAAGAACTGTTTGCCTCATCTTTGGGCTCAACTCTGAACAATCGCAGAATCGAATTCGCAGTCGCGTTCAAGGCCCAAACCACCGGTCGCAAAACTTGAGCAAGGCCATAAAGCATCGGCACCAAAATCAACGCAGCTCGCTCGGGAATCGAGAACGAAATGTTCTTCGGAACCATTTCGCCAACCACGACGTGCAAGAAAGAAACCAAGATCAAGGTCAACGCGAACGAAACGCCCGAGACCAAACCTTCTGACCAACCAAAACCAGAAAGCAACGGTTCGAGCAGGTGGTGAATGCTCGGCTCGGCAATCAAAAGAATCAGCAGCGAGCAAATGGTCACGCCCAGTTGCGCGGTTGCAAGCAGCAACGAGACAGATTCCATGCCCTTGATGGTCAACTTTGCCGGTCGGCTGCCTGCGTCGGCTCGGGGTTCAATTTGGGCACGTCGAGCAGAAATAACCGCAAATTCGGCACCCACAAAGAAACCGTTGAACAAGATCAAAACCAAGAACCACAGGATGCCTGCCCAGTCGCTACTCATTCGACACCCCCTCAAGTGTTTCGGGGTTAGGGGTGAAACGAACTCGGTCGGCACGGCGGCCATCCATGCGTTCAATTCTTAGAGTGCCGTCTTCGATTTCGACCTCATCGCCAACGGCTGGGATGCGACCTAGAACACTCATCATGTAACCGGCGACGGTTTCATAGGCGCCATCGGCAGGAACCTTGATTGCCATTTCGAGAAGCTCGTCTGGGCGAATCATGCCCGGGAATAACACCGAGGAGTTTGCGCCTCTGGTGACGCCAGCCTTTGCGCGGTCGTGTTCGTCGACAAGCTCGCCGACCAACTCTTCGATCAGGTCTTCGAGCGTGGCGATGCCTGCGGTGCCGCCGTATTCGTCGACCACAATTGCAAGCTGCAGACCCTTGGCGCGCAACTCGACCAAAAGCGACTCGAGCGGCATGGTTTCTGGCACTCGCAAGGCCTCGACCATGATCGCGGTGACGGCAAGGTCGGCACGCTTTTCACGAGGCACCGCAACGGCCTGCTTGATGTGCACGACGCCGATGATGTCGTCGGTTGAACCTTCGTGAATCGGAAATCTTGAGTATCCGGTCTTAACTGAAAGCTCGATCACTTTCGAGACTGTGGCGTCGCTTTCGAGCGCCTGCATGCGAGGCCGCGGAGTCATGACGTCGGCAGCAACCAGATGGCTCATCGCCAAAGTTTTGGTCAGAAGGGTTGCGGTTTGGGCATCGAGTGCGCCCAAAATTGCCGATCGGCGAACGAGCGATGACAGCTCTTCGGCGGTTCGAGTCGAGCTCAGCTCTTCTTTGGGTTCGATGCCGATCGATCGCACAATCGCGTTGCCAACTCGATTGAGCACAAAAATCATCCAACTGAAAAGCCATGTGAACGCAAGCTGAAAACCAACCACAAACTTATTGACCTGGAGTGGAATCGAAAGCGCCAACTTTTTGGGAACGAGCTCGCCGATGAGGGTAGAAACCACCGTGGCGATGAACATGCTGATGGCCAGACCAACGCCTTCGAGAAGGTTTTCGGCGACGCCCAGAGATTGCAGGGTCGGCTTCAAAAGGTGAGTGAGCGAAGGCTCAACCAAGAATCCTGTGAGCATCGTGGTCAAAGTGATGCCGAGCTGTGCACCAGAAAGGTGAGTGCTGGTCTTTTTTAGTGCACGGATGCTGTTGCTCAAGCCGCGTTCTCCGCGTTCGCGACGAGCTTCGAGATCGCTTCGCTCAAGGTTTACCAGCGAAAATTCGCTGGCTACGAACAAGCCTGTTCCAATGGTCAGAATCATGCCAAAAAACAGCATCAGCCACTCGTTCATCGTCCTATCAGCATAGCCTTCTTGGGGTAGGCTTGACCTGCACATCGAACGGACAATCATAAAGAGGTGGTTTCTCT
>JACCEB011748183.1_pt1 | contig 12886 bp, 18 predicted proteins | sample 7454761 | NCBI WGS metagenome assembly JACCEB01 (sample SAMN15323454, study PRJNA562643) | freshwater metagenome | isolation source: river surface water | place: USA:Blue River Watershed | collected 2017-08-18 | reverse complement strand
GCTGCACCTGATCTTTACTTGTATTATAAAGGTCTGCTGAACCATCTCACATTATAATTATTGTTTGATTTTAAGTTTTAAAGCACAATTTAAATTTATTAATTTATACTATCATAGAATATGATGATAATTTTTTAAGACAAAAAAGATGGCTGTATTTCAAGCCATCTTTTTATAATTAATTTAATAATTAATTAGCGAACTGGGTTGCCGAACTGATCGAGAACGGCCTGTCCTGTTGGATAATAGCTCTTACCCCACATGAAGTTATTTGGGTTGATTGTGGTTTCAAATCTTTGGAACTTTGAGTGACCATCGGCAAAGATGTAGTTAGAACCACCCTGATGGCGGCCAGGCTCCATAAATCTGATATGCAAACCACCATCGGCTGCAGTCCCACGACATCCAGCAGGGTCTACAATCTTATTTGAATCAGATGGTCCGCCCCATCCTTCTGCGCTTTCAGCAGCAGCCTTTGTAACAGCCCAGATAGGTCCTGTCGCATCTGCAAAAGATTGACCTGCCCACTGTCCACCTGTAGCAGTGCGCATCATGGCATTAACTGGACGGTGAGACTTATTACGGCGCTCGGTATTTTGTTGGCCAGTAGATCCAAGAAAAATACAGTTTAAGTTGCTTGTCATTTCAGCAATTGCAATAGTGTCAGCTGGTGCATCAACCGCAGCAAGTGACACTACATTAGGAGCGTCTTGTGGACCACGCTTGCGTGGAAGAATTGAGGAGTTTGCAATGTATGACAAACGTGGAACTTGAGCCTCGCAACCCAAAGTTGCTGTGTCTAGCCAATTTGCACATGGTGGATTATCAGGACGAAGGCCCTTGTTAGGGTCTGACGGACACAACCAAACCTGCTCATTCTTGATATATGGTTGAACCATTGCTGTGTAATGAACATAACCGCCTGCTGAACCACCATTTGTAGTTGCAGTATTATTCTTGTACATATATGCAGTTGGATAGGTTTCGTCATAGTCTTGAGCGTACATCATAAGTCCAAGACCAATCTGCTTCTCATTGGAAAGGCAGCTAGCTGCGCGAGCCTTATCACGAGCCTGAGCAAAAACTGGGAAGAGGATAGCGGCAAGAATCGCGATGATTGCGATGACTACGAGAAGTTCAATGAGTGTAAATGCACTCTTATTATTTTTCATTTTTTATCTCCAAATTAGTAATTGACTTTATCAATTTCAATGTTATTATGTATTATTTTAAATTTTATAATATTAAGAAGTTATTAAATTATAATTGGGAGTTCCAATAAAGGAACTCCCAATTAAGCTATGGACAAGGATTCTCGAATGCATCATATCGTGGGCTTGGATACCATCTCTCACCCCACATGAAATTTACAGGATTCAAAGTCTGATCGAGCTTGAACCACTTCGCATGTCCATCAGCAAACGTGTAATTAGATCCACCATTATGGCGTTCCCAATTAACTCTTACAATTTCTGGTTTGTCAGAAGTTCCAAGCAAACCAGCTTGAGCATCACTTGTAGTAGCAAAGCGGTATGTATCATTTGGACATACTTGTCCAGATCCAGTCGAAACACCACTTGTACCAATAAAACCACTAGTACCCTTCCACTGGCCAATTGCTTTAGCTTTAGGGTTATTTAATTTTGCTCTGCGCTCACCCAAAACAATAAGATTCGCAGGTGTTTCAAAAGCGCTTTCTGCAACAGGAATCCAGTCGTGAGCTGGAATTACATTATAATTATTTACATAAGAAAACTTTGGCACTTGTGCGTCACAGTCAATACCTACATTCATACCAGCGACACATGGTGTTTTTGGGGTAACAGGTGCTGGGTCAGAAGGGCAGACAAAAATACCAATATTTTTTACATAAGGCTGGGCAACATATGACCAGTGAATCTTCAAATTAGGATGTTCAGATGTGGTCTGCATCAAAGCACCATCATAATCTTGGGAATACATATTATAAGCTAAACCAAGTTGTTTCATATTTGAAAGGCAGCTAGCTTGACGGGCTTTATCTCTGGCCTGGGCAAAAACAGGGAACAATATGGATGCTAATATAGCAATGATAGCAATTACTACTAACAATTCAATGAGAGTAAAAGCTCTATTAATTTTTTTCATTTCATTTCTCCAATATAATAACAAACGAGAATCATATTAATTATTCAATATATTTATTTAATGTATGTTAAGAGAATATTAAATTTTATTTAAAGGTTAAAAAATTTATTAATTTAAAAATAAACTTAGGAGGTGACTGTATGAAACATATTTTAGCACAACTCAATAATGTGATCACCGCACTGGAAGAGAATAATTTTGTTGTAGAAGCAGATGCTCTTCAGGAAATTTTTGTTAAGATTGCAAAGAAAAACAAAAAAGAGAGACCAGAAGAACAAAAAGGTGCTCCAAAGTCACCTCCTAAAGGTTATCCTGAAAGCAAAAGCAAATACGCCGACCCTGTAAACTATAAGTATCCTATTGACACTGAGGAGCATGTCAGAGCTGCTTTAGCATATATTGGACAAGCAAGAAATAGAAAAAAATATGATGCTAAAGAATTAGCATATATTGAATCTAGAATTCATGCTGCAGCAAAGAAATTTGGTATTGAGCACGAACACAAAGAAAAATAAAAAATATTTCTTTTATAATAAAAGTCTCAATAATTTTATTGGGACTTTTATGTTTTAAGGTTATATGATGTATTCTGCTCGATTAATGTTTGTTAAGTCTTATGGTTTGTTGCCTAAAAAATATTTTGATTACTTTAAAAAACTAGATGAACCTGATTATTATTTTCATAAGTTAGGTAAACAAAGTTTAAACTTCTGGAAAAATGAATTTAAAGATTTAGATCTTGTCATGGAAACTGAATTGATTCATGTTATTAATTTGGTCAACAGGAATGAAGATTATGAAGTTGTAATAGGCATTAGACTGGAAGATTATGATTCATCCTAGATTATCTAAAAAAATAATAGGAGATAAGAATATGAGAGAAATTTTTGGAATGAAGTCTAACATCACCGATGATGAAGATTTTATTTTTGATGAAGTTCAAACTGAAGAATATAAAAAAGCTCGCCGAGTTGAAATTCTTAAAATCATTGAAGAATATAAGAAAAAAATTGGCGAGCTTACTCAAGAGTTTTATGAACTCAAGGGTGGTTGGCAATCAGATGATGGTTTAGATTAATTATTGATATGTTACAGAGTGTAATTTATTCTTATAAAAAGTGACCATTAATCTCTTATCGACATCCCAAACAAAAACTGTAAATCCACTAGCTAATTTATTATCATTTACCAATTGGAGCTTCTTGGTTGGAGCACCCAGCAAAGCAAGAACATCAAAATACGACATGCCAACCTTGAGTCTGTCTGTAATTTTAATAGTTACTTGAGGTTCTGGCTTAGGCTCTGGCTTGTCTGTAGGATCATCCCCAGGATTATCAGGCTGAGGATCAGTTGTGTCAGGCTTTGCAACATTATTTGTTACATCAATTTTACTCTTTGATAAATCAGATTTATCGCCCAGAGGTATATTTATATTACCATTCTTGTCAGGCTCTACATTCCCATAAAAAACACCACCCACGTTGACTGTGTTTTTAGTGGAAGGATTTATTTTAGCAAAATTGAAACCCATATATAACAAAAGAGCAACAAAGGCAACAGTGAATATTTTGGGTATTAAACCTGAATTTTTCTTCAATACTGCACTAGAAGCTTTCTGTGTTTCTTTCACTGTTTTGGTAGCATTATCTGCTAATGCTGTAAAGTAATCATCTGACATTTAATTTCACCTCTTTTGTATATTATCTATTAATAATGTACAATGATAAACACAGGAGAAATTAAAAATGAACTTTTCTTTTACAAATCAGCCGGTTAAAAAGAGACAACCAATTGTTGTATTTGCTGTCCCTGGACATCATTACACACCTGGATTTGTTTCAAGCTGGACTAATTTCACTACTATCAATAGTATGAATCAGAAGATTCATTTAACCTATACAAACACATATTCTCCTAATTTATATCATTGCCGCAATTTATTGCTTGGTGGAGATAATTTAGCAGGGGTTTTTCAAACTCCTTGGCAGGGCAAGCTCCAATACGATTATATATTTTTTATAGACACAGATCAAGTCTTTGACCCTGATCAAGTTTATGCTTTAATCGACAGAATGGAAAGCTCTCCTCATATTGAGGTTTTATCTGGTATGTATGTGATGGCGCTCGGAGATAAAACTCCTGTTGTGCTGTCATGGGATACTGAATATTTCGCCCAAAATGGTAAATTTGATTTTCAAACACCAAGGCAAATGGTAGAACATGGTAAAAGATCCGATAATGGATTAGTCAAAGCATTTTATACTGGAATGGGATTCACTATTTTCCGTAAAGGTGTTTTTGATAGATTAGAATACCCATGGTTCAGACCTCTTACTCACAAAGTTGGAGAGAATATGGATTTAATGGGAGAAGATGTAGCTTTGTTTTATAATCTATATGAGAAGGGTATCGATCTTTGGATCGACCCACAAGTTTATGTTGGACATGAAAAATATCAAGTTTTGAAACCTATGGGAGAATTTTAAATGGATTTCTTTAACAGTATGAATAACAGAAGTTATCCGGTGTCGCCGACAGTACCAGTGCGCAAGAGGCCAGTAGTTGTTTTTGCTATTCCTGGTCAGCAGTTTTCGCACCAGTTTGTCATCAGCTGGACAAAGTTTTTGCTTTCAATGCTGGAAACACAAAAGTATGACATTGTATTCACAAATAATTACAATGCAAACATTTACCACTGCCGTGCTAACCTGCTTGGTGCGAGCAATCAAGCTGGTGTCAGCCAAAGACCTTGGCAAGGGCAATTGAAGTATGATTACATCTTCTTCATTGATTCTGACCAAGTTTTTGAACCAGAACATATTTATCGCATGCTTGACCAAATGGAAAAGAATAAGCATGTAGAAGTACTTTCAGGTATGTGTGTAATGGCTGACAATACTCACACTCCTATTGTTCTTGACTGGGATATTGAATTCTTTAAGAAGAATGCTCGTTTTGAATATAGGACTCCACAAGAACTTATTGACCGAGCTAAGAAGTCATCTAATGGTCTCATTGAAGCATTCCATGCTGGATTTGCATTCCTTGTAGTTCGCCAGGGTGTATTCGAGCGCATTGCTTACCCATGGTTTGAGCCAGCTTTCCACAAGATTGATCAATCATATGATTTTTCATCTGAAGATGTATCTTGGTATCACAAGATTAATAAGGCTGGAATTAAGCTTTGGATTGACCCAGGCACTTATATTGGACATGAAAAGTCCATTGTTATGCGCCCACCAGTCAAGCCTTAATCAGCTTAATATAATTAAAGCCCCTGATTCAGGGGCTTTTTTATTTTAGAAAAATTCTGATATAAAAAATAATTTGTCTTCGACAATAAAATTATTTAAAAAACACTCTTGGAAATAATGCTGGCTTCCATTAATCGTAACAGGATATGACATCCTATATAGTTTGAATTTATTATCATTCACAAAATGATTTCTAAGTAATGATTCAGGGTGGAATGGTATATTTGATTTAGTCATTTCTACAACGTCGTAAAAATAGCTTTTCATACATTGTGCAGCTGATCTATTCATCACATAAAAGACATCTCCCAAGCCATGATGCCAGTCACTACCATAGGGAGCGATCGCTACTGGTTCTGGACTCTGTAGATAAGGAAACATCTGTTCTAGATCTAAATTTTTATATAAGATGTTATCATATCTGCATCTTATATAAATATCATTATCTTCCAAACAGCTTTGCTGAAAAACGCACTGCAAGCCATAAAATTGAAATACATTACTATGTGTTTTGTATTCATATGGAGTTTTTATCTTCATAAAATGTGGAAAGTAATAGTTTTCATCTATTTTTGGAGGGGTTACAGCAACTACTGAGCAATTTTCAATACTCTGTATTTCATTAAAATACTTGATGTAATCTTCTGTCCAAACATGCATATAAATTTTATTAAAATTTATATATTTTTTAAAATGATTGATTTTATCTATTAATGTTTCATTTTCTGCAAGAATAATTTTTCCAGATAAATTCAAACATACATTCATTTTTTATCTTTATGTTTGTCAAAGCATGCTTCTGCTTCAGATTGTAGAAGATATTGTTTACCACAAGTTTTGCATTCATAATTAATCACTTGTAGCCAACCCATTGAATTCTTTGTAATAAATTTAGTTTCCATGAAATTATTTATACAAAAACCAAAACCCCCATAAAGGGGGCTTTGGCATATTAGAAGCCTGCGCGACTTCATCTGATAACTAATTGCTCTAATATCTGTTCCAAGGCCCCATCTCTCCTTGATAATAAGCGAAATAGCTTTAAATTCTTATCTTAACAGCATATTAAAGTAACGGGTATATTAAGGAGGAAATAAATGTCGTGATATTGGCTTCACGCTCAATTTTATTTCGGTCCGACAATTAGTTCTATTGTTTTGCTATTTACTATAGAAGACTATTATTGGTTTTTTCAAAAAATCCTGCATTGGTTCTATCAGGCGGGGTAATTATTTGATCAATAATTCCATAAGCTTTTGCTTCAGTTGCGCTCATATAATAATCTCTATCACAATCTTTTTTAACTTTCTTTTTATCTTGCTTACATTTAGAAGATAAAATATCAAGTAATTGATCATAAAGTTTATTGGTTTCAGCAACTTGAACATTGATATCAGCGGCAGTACCTTGGTATCCACTAGAAACTTGGTGAATCATAACACGAGCGTGTGGTAAACAACTTCTTGTACCAGTGCCTCCTGCGAGAAGAACAGCGCCCATAGAAGCGGCGAGTCCTAAACAAGTAGTATTTACAGGAGCATTGATGATATGCATTACATCATAGATGGCCAAGCCAGCACTTACACTTCCACCCGGAGAGTTGATATAAAATTCGATAGGTAGACCAGTTGCATTCTTTTCTAGGAATAGAAACTGAGCAATCAAAACACTTGCTGTTTGATCATTCACTTCATCGTTAAGAATAACAATACGATCTTTTAATAAACGAGAAAAAAGGTCATAAGACCTTTCTCCTCCTGGAATTTGCTCAATAACATAAGGAATAAACATACCTTAATTATTGTGTAAATAAGATTAAAAAAGCATTACGGCTTTACCCAAAATTCGAATGTAGTACCATCTACACCATATGAATTAGAAATTGTAACACTTTCAACACCGTTGAATTTAGTGGTAGTTGTAGAAGTTAAATCGAATGAGGTTACACCTGTACCAGCTGGGATTGTAAGAGTAATCAGCTCAGATGTTCCAGATGATTTTGTTAAATAAACCGCCACAGGAATCGCTGTAGACCCTATAGAAGCGAGCGTTCTAAGCTCAAGGGAACTATCTAAGGTAATTGTTTTATCAGCTGTAAATGAGCCCCAGGAAGCTCCAGACTTTGCTACATCGCCAAGTCTAACTACTAATTCCTCTGCCAAGGCTCTGCGCCAAAGAGTTCTAAAGTCTTCTGTCCAAATTTCTGCTGTTGGATCTGCAACATATACATCTTTGAAATATGTTCTAAATCTAGAACCATATTGTGCAGTGTAAAAACTATTTAATGATGTGCATATTGGAACAACAACATTATTCAAAGTTGTTGCAAGATTAAGTTCTACAGTTCTTGATTGATTGATCAATGATTGAATATTTGTATATTCAGCATCTGATCTGTTATCAGTGTTATCAAATCCGGCTCTAACTTCTCTTAAAAGAGATTGAGTAGATGATGCAGCAGGATATTCACTCCATGTGAGATCTGTTGTATTCAAAGTGCCTGTAGATGTAGCGATATCTAAGAAAAATATTTTATTTTCATTTACACTGCCAGAAGCAGTTGGATTAGATACTACAACCTTAGAGTATTGAATAATTTCTGAATTTTCATTAAAATCTTGAGAACGGGTTAAAACTGTTGTTACACCAGAACCTGCTGTTGTAATATCATAAATACCATTTTGCTTAGCATTGGATTGGTTTTTAACTAAAACTCTCCAACCTACACTTGAAGATCCTAAAACCACAGTGTCGATATTTACAGAAGATGTGCCAATTGAATTTATAACACCAGTCGATGGGTTATAAGTAAAACCAACTCCTGCTGTAAATAACTCCATAGTAGTTGCAAGATTGACATTTTCAAGTGGATTTGTTGTCAATCCAACTAATTGGTCTTGCAGCAATGCATCAGCTTGACCAAGATATGTTGTAAAAGGAATCAATCTAGATAAATTAGTGATATCAAATGCCATGATAATAACTCCAAAAGTTCTCTAGTTATCCTTTATCAAATAAATAGAGTATTACCTACATAAAAAGCCCTGTCTAGAAAGACAAGGCTTTTATATTTAATTAGATTTAGAGAGGAATATATTAAAAGTTTCGGCCTCCCCCAAAACCTCCCATACCTCCACTCATTCCGCCTTGAGAGCCCATCATACCGCCAAAGCCTCCCATTGCTCCTCCGCCCATTCCATTACCGTTGCCCATTCCAGCGCCTCCAAAGCCTCCCATAGAGCCACCCCCAAGGCCGCCAGCAGAACCGAAGCCACCACCGAAACCTCCATTACCCATGCCTCCCATCATGCCACCAGTGTATCTTGAAAATTGATTGATACTTAAAATAGGCCCTAACACAGACATCAAATCTACAGGGTCTATGAATGTCAAAGGAATTCTTTCCCAAATAACATTACTGGCCGGTTGTGATATTGTAATATCAGGAACTGGGTTTGATGGTGCTTGAGTAATTAGTCTTAATTTGACAATATACACACCATTCTCTTTAGTATATGTAAGTGGCTCAGATGCGCCCCTCATAATCAATTTAAGCGCAGTTTCAAATGGCTGATCTGTAATCTTCATTGATACAAATCCTGCCACATTGTTATCAATTACATAATTTTGAATATTAGCTTGCTTGAAAAGCATTTCTAATGATGTACGGATTGGGCTATCATTAAGCTCAATAGAGATACTAGGCGAAGAGCTATCTTGTTGAGAATATCCCGCCCTTGGAACACCTAACAAAAACAAACCAAACAACATGACAAATAAAATTTTTTTCATTTTTATTGCCTCCTTGGATATAATTATAAATTTAATTTTTAGATCACAATCAACCTATAATACTTCATCGTGTTGTGAGGTTTTTATTATCATCATTTATAATAAAAAATTATGTGGTACAAAACTTCTCAAACTGTTAAAAAAGACCCTCGCTTCAAAAGCCCTCAGTATCAGAACTGGCAAGGTTCGCCGAAAAAGGCCGAGGATTATAATAAATTTAAAATTTATTTTCACCACAATTTGATTGAAGAAGGCCGTTTTGGTAAAACAGCTGGATTGGCTAAACAACCTGGAATCTATACGATGATAAATCCTGCGACAGGAAAAGAATATCCTTACAATACAAATCAAGGTATTATTCAAGCAAGATATGATGATTATAGAAAATTGAACAATCTTCCATTAAAATATGTTGGCGATATGAGTGAAAAAGAATTGGAATCAATTTATTACAACATGTTTTGGAGAAAAGTAGACCAAGCAAAACCCATGGTCGATAAAAAAGGTAAACCAATTAGTTTACCTAATGAATTAACCTTCATAGTTGCTACTATTGGATTGCTTGAAGGTGTGGAAGACGCTGCCAACAAATTACAAAAAGCAATTCATGAAGTAATTAAATCACAACCTGTTTACAAACCCTCTCAAGCTAATGTTTATGAAACAACGGTTGAAAATGCTTTGAAAATTGCTGAAAATAAAAGCTTGTTAGAAAAAGTTGCAAGAAGACTTCTAGAAATGTTAGAAGATAAACTTAGGCCACAATTTAGTAGATATCCTGGGTATGAAAAAAGATTACAAAGTATAAAAAATACATTAAATTTAATTTTAAATCCTAACAAGCAAGTGTCTTCGGCAGACCCAGATGATATCGAGACTTTGAAACAAGATTTAAGTGAATTGAAAACACAAACAGCTGAATTACAACAAAGCACCCAAGGCAATATGGCCTAAGGTGCTTTGCGCTTTGTGTAAGTCTTTATGACTTTGATAGCTATCTAATTGCTTTTCACAACTATGACCGCAGCTTCGGCGCGGTGTCCCTACATCGTAAAATATAATTTATTTATACAAATTTATTTTTTATTATCTCTTGCTTGTTTTCGCAATTGAGCCAAATGTTTTTTTGCAGCCTTGACAGAGGAAGACTTATCAATAGCAAGTTTATCAATTTCAGATTTCAAATCATCTCCATATTTTTCTACTACCTGCTCAAAAGAAAATTCTCGTTTTCCATAACAAAAAGTTTTGAATGTGCCATCTTCTTCTCTTTTAGCAATAAAAGTTTCAATACCATCAACGCACACTTGTCCATTATAAGTTAGTCGCTTGATTTTTTCATCTTGAGCCACATAATCAATAGTCATAAATCCTAATGTTAGTTTCATATTTTTATAGATTAGTGAGTGCATATTTTAAGATGATAGCAGGTTTTTGAAGAACTTAGTTATTTATAATAAAAATATGAAAACTCTTTTATTTTGCACAGCTTACTTCAATAATAATCTTTATAGATATATTGAGTGGGTAAATTATTATAAAAATATTTTTCCTGAATATGACTTGCTGTTAGTGCATGACGGGCCAATAAATAAAAGTGATATGAATGAAATTATATCAGCATGCGATGGAGCTATAACAGAAGACAATTTTATTTATTTTGAAGAAAAATTACCAAGAAATGATCACATATTTCCTGGATGGTGGAGATCATTTATTACAGCAACTAAATATCATGGGATATTGAACTATGATAAAATTGTTCATATTGAGAGTGATGCTTATGTTCTTTCAAAAAGAATGATTGAATTTATAAAAAATAAACAAGAATCTTGGACAGTGCCAGTAAGTAAAAAATATAGATTTCCTGAGAGTGCTATTCAAATAATATGCAAAGAATGTTTTTACTTAATTGAAAATTTACCTGATGAATTTGATTTTCATTGCATTGTCGAGATGTATCTACCTTTTAATTATCATGTTTTAAATTTCATTGGTGATAGGTATGGAGAAACAGGGCAATTACCACCTTACAAAGTAGATTACGTTTGCCAATGGGATCCGAATTGGGGAATACCATCAGATTGGATAATAGAATGAAATTTTTAGATTTTTTTAAAAAGAAAAAAACAGTAGAAAGGCCCAATTACAAAAATGTTGCATCAAAAATATCGAGCAGAGAATTGGTGGTTTCAGTTTATAAAGAAAAAATTGAATGGCTAATTAAAAGACAAAATATACTTGGAGATAGAGAGGCAATTTCTGCTTATGTAAAATCAGATAGAAGTGATTTTGATTATGTTGAAAAACTTCCAAATATCGGCAGAGAATCCCATACCTACATTCACCATATAATCAAAAATTACGACAACCTAGCTGATTTTACAACATTCATTCAAGGTGGGCCATTTTTTCATTTTCATGAAGGAGACAACCCCAATTTAGAGTTTTTCAATTTTGTGGAAGAACCCACACATGATTATAATCCATTGGGCGACTTTGCCATTACAGATTGCTTTGGTAGACCTTTTTCGCATTGGGATGTAGATTTATTCCCTGTATGGGATAGACTGTTTGAAGGTAATATGCCACATAGATTTTTTGCTAATTATGGAGCGCAATTTATTGTTTCTAGAGCTGTGATTCAAAATAGAAGCATAGAGTTCTGGAAAGAACTATACAATATGCATAAGGAAATAGAATATTTACCTTGGGCTCTTGAAATAATGTGGTATTATGTTTTTGATCCAAGATATAAATCTAAAATTTAAATTTCTTTAATTGAATAATTCTTAGGGCCAAACTTATCCATAAATTTCATCCAAACATCATCGCCTTGTTCTCTTGTCAAATCAATTCTGATAATTGAATCAAAAGCCTGGAAGTTAAAAAAATATTTATCACCTTTATCATAAGCCCAAAGCATTCCAGATGTTCCATCCTTGAATGATAAATTAATACCACTCATTTCAACATTAGGTTTGTATATAGAGCTATCTGCCAAAATACAATTTTTTATTATATTTTGAATTATAGTCTTAGCTAATTTATCTGAATTGAACATTGGTATACTCTTTGAGAATTAGATTTGAGCAAATGTCAGCTTCCCAACAACAACACGGGCGATTTTTCCATCAATATTAAGAATGATATCATAAGGCTCTTGGATAAGATCCATATTGCCTTCATTAATTGCCCATCCATTGTTGACAAGTGATTGAACATAATCTGTAGCTTCTTTACAAGCCGTTGCATAATTATGGCAAATTGGGCCATAAGTTTCTTCTGAATTACATGTAAATTTATATGTGTACATTTTATTCCTTTTTGAAATCTAAAGATTCTTGAATATTTAATAAAGAACCACCAATAAGAAGATTCAAAGCATTTAAAAACTGCCCTGAAGAAGGTTCAATATTGAGAAATTTAAAAATTTTATTAAGCCCTTCCTCTAAATCCTGGGGCGTAAATACAGCATTGTGCAAAGATAAAAGACCTGAATCCATTAAAGTTGCATATGCGTCAGTGGAAAATCCCAACTTATCATAAATGAGGTGTCTATAAGAACCTTTATCATCAAATTCATTTTCATATATCATGCGAGTTACATGATAAACCAATTGCATCTTTTGATCATATTCTAATGATTCATAAAGTTCTTGACTTATTGAATCATATTTTTTCTGTGCTCGCTCAAGAGCTTCATTATATTC
>JACCEB010454440.1_pt1 | contig 12907 bp, 12 predicted proteins | sample 7454761 | NCBI WGS metagenome assembly JACCEB01 (sample SAMN15323454, study PRJNA562643) | freshwater metagenome | isolation source: river surface water | place: USA:Blue River Watershed | collected 2017-08-18 | reverse complement strand
TCTTCAATGTGGCTATCCGGGAAAATGCTTGTGTAGAAAATCGCAGCTTCTCGTGCATTTCCGTTAAACCAAAGGCAAGTAGTAAGTTCCATGCTGGAATTCTAGCGATAGAAAGTCTTACCGATTTACCTTGAAACGAATTTTTTGACGGCGCATTTCTTTTTGAATTAAGCGTGCTGCAACGGGTCCCATGGCATGAATATTCAGAAATTCTTCTTTAGTTACTTTATTGAGATCAACTAGTTTGTAAAGTTTAAGGTCCACTAGGCCTCGTCGCGCGGGAGCCGCAATGCCAAGTTCTCTCCAATATTTATCTAACGATTCGTATTTAGCTAAGTCGACTGTTCCTCTCTTGACAGGACATTGAGAGATTCGTGCCGCGATTAGTTTCTTCAGAAGCGCCTTTGAGAGTGGTTTATCAATTGGAACGTGAATCGCGCTTTTGGTGATTGTGAACTTAGCGAGTTCTTTTGGAAATTGATGCAGAACGGAGCCGCTAAATGGGTAGTACCCGACATGGTTCTTGGCGTGGAGAATCCCAGCGACGATATTTCCGTCGACTTTGAAAGCGGGCATCCCATAACTCACAACCTCTTCAGCCTTTGGCAGAATTTCTAAAATCGAACTGCGCATCTCCAGCATCGTCTTACGATGAGGTAGAGGTGCTGACTTATAGATTGCCTTTACGCGTTCATTTTGAGATGAGGCCACCATCCAAATTTACAGCTTCATATCGTGACTAAAAGGACTTCTAACGTAAACTTAGCCACATGGGTGAATTACTTTATGTTCTCGGGATTTTTCTCTTCTGCCTCGCATGGGGTTGGGGATTTTCAGGATTGATAGATAAGGATTAAATGATGAATGAATTAAACGAAACATTTAAATGTCCATGCGGCTGTCCTGAAGGTAACTGCACGTGCTGTTGCAGCAAACCTCAGGGATGCGGACATAGACCTGCTGGCCCTCGATAGAACTTAGATTTATGGCAGTTGAAAAACATGATCGGGCTTCGCACTTTCCGAAAATAGAGGCGAAATACGGCCAACCGATGAAATATTGGTTCGGCGTCATGAAAGAGATCGCCGATCGTAAATATCCTGAACAGGTCGCATACCTAAAGGAGGAGCACGGCTTTAGCCAGGCTCATGCAAATGCCCTCGTGATGTATTCACGGGGTTCGAAGAGTTCAAAGCGATTCGATGATTTTGCCAGCTTTCTAAAGAAACAAGATGCGGTCAAGCAGAAGACTGTCAAAAAGATTTTTCAGGTTATAAAGAAAAAATATCCCAAGCTCGAGCTGGTTATTGCTTGGAATCAGCCAATGTTGAAATTAGAAGCAAGTTACGTATTTGGGGTTTCAATAGCAAAAAATCATATTTTGATTGCGCCTTTTAATTCAAAGGTTTTGCAAGCTATGAAGAAAGAATTGCTAGATTACAAAGTAAATAAGAAAACAGTCCAAGTTCCTGTCGATTGGAAAGTTGATGAAAAGATCCTTCTCAAGATGATTTCCTTGAATCTGAAAGAGTTGAATAAGTAAATTACTTGGATAGCGGCCCAAGCAAGTATGAGTTCAATCTTTGTGCGGGGCTACTTTGATTAGAGTGCTGAGCTTTGAATGATGAAGTTCCATCCACTCCACATAAGGAGCGGATTGCTCCTGCTCCACCGGGATGAGATGTTATCCATCGAGTAAGGTCATAAACAAAACCGTCGATTACCGACCAGCAACTTGAATTTGAATTATTGGCTCGTACTTGGTCCATTGTGTATCCAGCTTTTGTTGGCGAAGGAGTTGGCGAAGGAGTTGGCGTTGGTGTGGGTGTTGGTGTCGGAGTCAGCGTTGGCGTTGGTGTCGGAGTTGGCGTAGGTGTGGGAGTTGGCGTCGGAGTTTGAGAAATTACGGGGGAAGGGGATAGAGATGGTGAAGCAGTTGGTTTGACTACAACAGGAACCCCTTTGTTCCAGATCAATTTCTTGCCAGATTTGATGCAGGTGTACTTCTTGCCTTTATAAACCTGCGTTGCCTTAAGTTTTGTACAGGTTACGCCGGGAGCAGGATTCTTTGCGCCATTTGCTATTGGATGAGAGATGGCCGATAGAGCTAATACAAATGAGGCTATGAGAGAGATTGAATTCTTCATCAGAGTATGAGGGTAAAACATTGCGCGTAACCCCGCGAGTTAAGAATGCTGAGAATTAGCCTAAAGTGGGGTAGTGATGAAGGCTTCGAAAGCAGCACAAGAGAAATTGCTAGCGCTACAAGCGCTGGACTCTTCACTCATTCAATTGGACCACAAAGCGCGGAATCTTCCCGTCTCTAAAGTTCTCGATGAAAAAACTATCGCTCATGCCACGGCTCGAGATTTGTGTGTGGCTGCTGAAACTGAGAAGAGTGATATCAAACATGAACTCTCAAAATCTGAGGTAGATGTAGAGCAAGTTGTTTCGCGAATTGAACGGGATGAAAAGAGATTGGCCTCCGGTCAAGGTACTCCGAAGGAATTGGAGCAGCTACAACACGAATTAGGTTCACTCGCTAAACGTCGAGCCGAATTGGAAGAAATTGAACTTGAAGTCATGGTCCGCATTGACGCGCTAGACCAGAGAATTTCATCACTCTCTGCAGAGCGCGATGCACTACATGATGAGGTAACAAAGCTGGCAAAAGAAAAAGATGCCTCTCTTGATGAAATTAATCGTGCAAAGAATTCAACCCTTGCTGACCGCGCATCTCTCGTGCAGGAAATTGACGGAGAGTTACTAGCGCTTTACGAAAAGATTCGCACGAGTGCTGATGGGATTGGCGCAGCGCGCCTCCATGCCGGTCAATGCCAAGGTTGTCACTTAACAATTAATGCAGCGGACTTAAGTAGGATTAGTGCGCTTGCCGACGATGAAGTTGTGCGATGCGAAGAATGTAGGAGAATCCTGGTAAGAGTGAGTTGATGGCACGTTCATTTATTGTCACAGCCGATGGTGGCTCGCGAGGTAATCCTGGACCTGCGGCTTATGGGGCAGTCGTCTTTGAGGGAGATAAAGTCTTAGCTGAAGTTTCGGGGAAAATTGGCGTTGCAACTAATAATGTTGCCGAATATCGTGGATTAATCGCAGGACTTGAAGCGGCACACGAAATTGATCCCAATGCCTTTATTGAAGTTCGACTTGATTCAAAGCTGGTCGTTGAGCAGATGAGTGGGAAATGGAAGATTCGACACCCTGAGATGCGAGAGCTCGCTCTTCAAGCCAAGAAGATTCATGCCCACGAATTATTGGAATTTATCTGGATACCGCGTGAATCAAATACTCATGCAGATCGTCTTGTAAATGAAGCCCTTGATGGAGTTATCGCCTCAGCAAAAGAACCAATACAACTTAATTATCTGACCGAGCGGCTAATCTCAAATGAGATTCCCACGATGGTTTATTTGGTGCGACATGGCGAGACTCCCTTAACTCCTCATCGAAAATTCTCTGGCGATGGTCCTTTGAATCCCGCATTGACTGCAAAGGGACTTATGGAAGCAGAACTTGTAGCCGCGGAAATTTCCAAGATAGCTCCAGATATTTTGATTGCGTCACCACTGCAACGCACCATGCAGACTGCAGAAGTAATTGCGAAAGCTTCGGGACTTCCTGTTATAAAGGATCCAACCTGGATTGAGTGTTCGTTCGGAGTTTGGGATGGGCTCTCCATTGAAGAAGTACGTCAGCAATACCCAGTTGAATATGCTCAATGGTTAGGCAGCACTTCCTATGCTCCGCCCGAAGGCGAGTCATATGAATCAGCACAAGCCCGCGCTATTCAAGGTCTACTTAGTCTGGTTGGTGAATATCCTGGCAAAAAGATTTGCGTGGTCACCCACAATGGAATTATCAAAACTGCGCTCGCAGCCGCAATGAAAGTGGATACAACAGCGATTTTTAATATCGATGTTTCGCCCTGCAGCATCTCATCCATCTCAATTTGGCCGTCAGATAACTTGATGGCAATTCGATCAACGAATGAACGTGGACATCTCCGATAGTTTTAGTTGCCCGGGCTCACGGTCGACATATTGAAATCCTTGATGACCATTGGTGGCATCGACATATTCGTAACGTCTCCAGCCCATTCCCGAGGTTGAGTCCATTCAGTTGATCCCGCGTGAGCAATTCTTGAGAGCGCATTAACTGGTGAGTCATTCCAACGGAAGTTATTGGTCGCACCTTGTACTTCACCGTTTTTCACATGATAAACGCCGTCTCGAGTGAGCCCCGTAAGCAAGAGAGTATTGGGATCAACCATACGGATATACCAGAGAGTTGTGACAAGCAGACCGTTGTCCACTTGCTTGACGAGATCATCCAGAGTTCCAGAAGCTCCGGAGACACTCATGACCAAGTTATCTCCAATTGGAGTGTAAGGAAGTGAAGTTAATTTCGAGCTAGCTCTTGTTTGAACAAGTGATTGAAGAACGCCATCCTTAATCCAATCTACCTTTGACTGTTTTTGGCCATTGTCAAAGACTGATGTGAAAGGACTGCTGGTCGCAGCTGAAATAAAAGGGGAGCTTTTCAATATGGGATGTGAGGGATCGCTGAAAAGTTGGAGTCCGACATTAGATAATTTTTCGCCTACTCGGGTTCCGCCACCTGATTTTGAAAAGACACTTTGCCCCTCAAATGCATCGCGACCGCCCGCAACCCACATCATGTACACATATAAGTCAGCGATAGAGCCTGATGGAAAGATGGTGTCGTAGCGGCCCGCAGGGAGATCAACTTTCTTTCCTTGCCACTCTAGGCGTTGGCGGATATTGCGATCGATATTGGCAACAGAGACATCTGTGAAGTCATGAGTTTCCACGCCGTCCCACGTGGATCGGGAGCGACCATGGGATTTTCCAGTCATCTCTACTCGTCCTACCGCATTGTCACTTCGTAATCTCATTCCACCTTTTGAGCCAACCCATAAAGTTTCGTGAGTATGTTCGGTATACCCGAAGAGCTCGATGGAATCTGATTGAGAACGACGCAACATATCGCCTAATTCCGGTGCAAATTTCGAAAAGACATCCGGGCCAGTTGGAGTGTGTGGAGCGCTCCAATCTCCAAATGAAACATCTCTTGCCAATGGCGCAAAATCTTCGGCAGCGCCAGCTGCTTTAGCCGCAGCGGTGGCTTCAGAAAGCAATGTATCGATGTCCGAATTGTTGACATTAGTTCGAGTGACAGCGCCAGATGCCATTGATCCATTCATCGCCACAAAAGCAATGACCGTAACGCTTCGTTCTTGGATGACGCCATTTGTTGTGAGCGTGCTGCTGGCCCAACGTAGATTGGCTTGAGTCTTATCCTTTACAACGACAATGCAGTCATCGGTCGTGGAACGAGTCAGAATCTTCTCAATCAGATCTTGTGCTGAAATCATTTGCCCGCCTCCGCAACTGTGTTGAGTACATTTATTTTGTCGAAGACTGCGGCAGGACAGCCGTGGCTGACTGCAGCAACCTGACCGGGCTGGGCTTTGCCGCAATTAAAAGCGCCACCGAGAACGTAAGTTGATGGACCTCCAACGGTCTTCATCGCTCCCCAGAAATCCGTCGTAGTTGCTTGATAGGCAACATCTTTGAGTTGTCCGACAATCTTTCCATTTTTGATGCGATGGAATTGTTGACCAGTAAATTGGAAGTTGTAGCGCTGCATATCAATCGACCAGGATTTATCGCCCAAGATATAGATGCCGTCTTCCACCGATTCAATAAGTTTTTCGAGGGTTGGACCACTTGGATTCGGTTGTAGCGAAACATTGGGCATTCTCTGGATAGGTACGTGAGCGGGGGAATCTGCAAATGCGCATCCATTACTGCGATCTCGATTAACACGTGCAGCTATCCGGCGATCGAGTTGGTATCCGACAAGTACGCCATCTTTCACAATGTCCCAACGCTGCGCCGCAACGCCTTCATCATCCCAACCGACCGTGCTTAGTCCATGCTCGGTGTTGCGATCGCCAGTGACATTCATCAATGCAGATCCATACTTAAGATTTCCAAGTTTGTCCGGAGTAGCAAAGGATGTGCCTGCGTAATTCGCTTCATATCCGATTGCGCGATCGAGCTCTGTGGCATGACCGATAGATTCGTGAATTGTTAGCCAGAGATTTGATGGATGTATTAATAGGTCATAACGACCTGGTTCAACGGAAGGTGCTGCGACTTTTTCTGCTAATAATGTAGGTAGCTGATCAATCTCGGCATCCCAATTCCAAATCGTATTTTCCATCCATTCCCAGCCATAGCCTGCTGGCTGAGCCAGAGTGCGCATGGATTCAAATCCGTGTGCGCCAATCGAGATTGCTTCAATCTGCGTTTGAACTCGCACACGCTGTTGAGTTGTACTCGTGCCCGCAGAGTCTGCGTAATGCTTTTGTTCCTTCACATACATAGTGTGAGCGCTGGTGTGATTCACAGAAGACGATGCCAACAGCTTTGAACTTAATGATGCAAGACGATCTTTCTTCTCTGCATCAGAGACAGAGAACGGATCGATTTCGTAGGCAGAAACCCATGACTTGTTTGCATAAACAGGTTCGGGGACAAGTGAAATTTCCTCAGTTGATAAAGGTTTTGAAGTTTTTGCCATGGCCACAGCCGTGCTCGCTAATTTTCTGGCCGAATCAACAGAAACGTCAGGCGAAGATGCGAAACCCCAAGCGCCGTTAACGATGACACGAACACCAATACCGAAATTTGTTTCATCTGATTGTGTTTCTGGCTTTGCATCGCGTAGCGCCAAAAGACCTGTTCGAGTTCGCTCAATACGAACATCGACATGAGAGGCGCCTAGTGAAGTTCCAGTTGAGATAGCTGCATCAGATACCGACGTGAGTGGGAGAGTTAAGAAATCTGCATCAATATTATTCGACAAAGGCTTTTCCGTTCTCTCGACTTCGAGGTCGGCTAAGAGTACGTATTTGTAGGTGGATTCGCACCTAGTTCGCGCTGCCTGAAACCGCATATTGATTCACGGGGGCTACGCAAATTAGGATGACGGGCTCGGTCATCATCCCCGATGCCGAACCTGGAGCCGGCGACTTCGAAGAGTCGGTTCTAGAACCCTCGAAAAGAATGGAAGCTAGTTAAATGAAGAAACCCTCAATGATGGTGCGTGGTGGAGCGGCTCTTGTAGCTGCTGCGCTCGCACTCACAGGGCAGATCATGCCTGCGAAGGCCGCTACTACAACATTCACCGATTGCTATCTTTATTCAGCAGGTGAGCCAGACTTTATTGATCCAGCTCTTACCAGCACACTTGTCGGTGCAAATGCTGCAATCATGTTGTATGACGGACTAACCGAAACTGATGCTGATGGCAAACTCGTAGGAGCCGTTGCCGAAAAGTGGACAACTAAAGACAAAGGTCTAACTTGGGTATTTACGCTCAAGAAGGGTCTTAAGTTCTCAAATGGCGAAGATGTATTACCTTCCTCATTCGTCGCTGGTTGGAAGCGTGCGGTAGATCCTAAGTTGGCCTCAGAAGTTGCCTATCACTCTTACTTCATTGCAGGTATGGAGGATTACAACACCGGAAAAGGTTCATTCCCAACCGCGAGCGTAGTTGCAAATGACACTGCTCGTACTTTGACAGTGAAAATGGTTTCAGCAACAACTGATTGGCCCGCGATTGTCAGCCACTCTGTGTTCTCTCCAATTCCAAAGTCAATGGAAGGCGCCTCAGCTAAGGTTGAGGAAGATGGAACCAAGTTAGTTGGAAATGGCCCATATATGTTGGATAAAGCAATCACAAAGCGCGCAGGTGGCGAAATTGTGATGGTTCCAAATCCAAGTTATGGTGGAAAGAAACCGACTCTCACCAAAATCACATTCAAGATTTCTTCTGATGTAAATGCCGCCTATAACGCATTTGCTTCAGGACAATGCGACAACGGTCCTATCCCTGCAGGTCGATATACCGAACTCCTCGGCAAGTGGGGAACCAAGGGATTCAAGACCACTCTCGGAACTGATTACTGGGGATTCAACTGGGAAGATCCAGTTGTAGGCGGCACCAAGAACAAGTTGCTCCGTAGCGCTATTGCAAAGGCTATTGATAAGGACCAAATTTCCACAGTCATTTATCAAGGCACGCGCAAGCCAACAAGCGGACTTCTACCTCCGGGACTACCTGGTTATAAGAACAATCAGGGATTAAACACATCTCGTGATCTTGCTGGTGCAAAGAAAGACTTTGCACAGTGGAAAAAGCTTGGTAACTCACTTAAGTCACCGATTCGCCTCTCCTACAACGATGGCGCTGGTTGGGACAAAGTAGCTGCAATCATCATTGCTAACCTCAAGGATGTTGGTATTGATGCGAAGCTTGATCCATTCCCTGCGGATGGAACTTACTTCTCAAAGATGCGTAAGGGTGACGGTCAAATGATTCGTGCTGGTTGGTTCGCTGACTATCCAATCGCTGACAACTTCCTCTTCCCATTGCTGCACTCAAAGTCAATCGATGGTGACAACCTCGAACGCTATAAGTCAGCAACATTTGATAAGTTAGTCGATGCAGCTCGTGCTTCTACAAATAAAGCACTCGCTGACTCCAGCTACCAGCGCGCTGAACGTCATGCACTAGTAAACGATGTAGTAATCGTTCCTACAGTTAACCGCGGAATTGCCTCCGTTGTTGGTGCAAACGTCCAGACCTACCCAATTACCCCACTTGGAATGGTCTTCTACGACGAAGTCAAGATGGGATAAGGATCTTTAATTAGATCTTTAATTGAAAAGTGAAGGGCCGTTTCTCGGTCCTTCACTTTTCATATGTAACTGAAAAACACTTAGAGAGCGAAATTAAATGTTCACCTACACTATTCGACGACTAATTCAGTCGCTGATTGTGGTCTGGGCTGCAACCACGTTAATGTTTGCTCTCTTCTTTATCATTCCCGGAGATCCAATTTCACTCAAAAGTGGCGAAAAAGCTCTGCCACCCGAGATTCTTGCCAACATCACAGCCAAATATGGCCTTGATCAGCCGGTCACCACCCAATATTTTCGATTTTGGAACAACTTAATTCATGGTGATCTTGGTTTCTCCTATAAAAATGAGGAATCAGTAAATTCGATTTTGGCGGACGGTTTGTCAACGAGCGCCAGACTGCTGTTCTGGGCGGCTCTAATACAGATACTCATTGCTTTCACGGTTGGTTTTATTAGTGCCGTTAAGCGCGGTTCGCTCGGTGATAGAGCCGCAACGGTTTTCACTGTTGGCGTTCAAGGGATTCCAGTTTTTGTTTCTGGTCTTCTTGCACAGTATTTTTTCGGAGTACTGCCGTTTCAGCTCAATATCGCATGGCTAAATTTCTTCAAACCTTGGCCGACAGAATGGAGTTTTGGAGTCATTCCAACCGAAGGTTGGAAGGGAATTGTTCTACCAGCTTTTGTTGTAGCGCTCGTTGATGCAGCATTTATCGCTCGAATGCTGCGCTCCTCATTGCTTGAAGTCTTACGTGCAGATTACATTCGAACAGCTTTTGCAAAGGGATTATCACCACGCCGAGTATGGATTCATCATGCACTGCGAAATGCATTGATTCCAGTAGTCACGGTTTATGGAACTTCTGTCATCGCGATTTTCGGAGTAGCCGTTCAAACTGAGAAAGTTTTTTCACTCCCGGGAATGGGTTCGACAATCGCTGATTCTGCTCTTTCGCAAGATGCACCAGTTGTATTGGGTCTTTCTGTAGTTGTTATTGCCTTTGGAGCACTTATTAATTTGATTGTTGACTTAAGTTATGCACTGATTGATCCTCGCATCAAAATTGAAGGCAAGGCGGTGACAACATGAAAAATAGAAAGACCACACCGTCCAATGAGTCTCTTAGCTATTGGCAGGATGTTCGCAAGCGATTCTTTGCAAATAAGATTTCCATAGCGGGGCTTTCTATTCTTGTATTTCTAGTACTGCTAGCCATATTTGGTCCACTTTTGAGTTCCTACGAATATGATGAATTAACACCTGAAATCTTAGTTGGGCCTTTTTCTCCCGGACATATTCTCGGAACAGATGATTTGGGAAGAGATATTTTTGTGCGCGTAACCAATGGAATTAGGCTCTCTATGACCGTTGCGATTGTGGTGACCTTAATTTCAGTATTTGTTGGCGTCGCCCTAGGAGGCCTTGCGGGATATTTCGGCGGGTGGGTGGATACGATTATCAGCAGGTTTATTGACACTTGGCAGGTAATTCCTTTTGTTTTGATTGGATTTTCAATAATCACAGTATTCGGATCTTCATTCTGGGTCATCGTTGCTGCGCTTGTGCTCACTGGTTGGTATTCAACTACCCGACTCTTTCGCGCTTCGGTAATGCAAGTTAAATCTCTTGACTATGTTGAGGCGGCCCGAGCAACGGGTGTGCCAACAAAGCGATTAATTCTTCGTCATGTCGGGCCAAATGCTATTCCGCCAATAATTGTCGTTCTGGCATTTTCGATTGCTGGAGCAATATTGAGTGAGTCAATCTACGCATTCCTTGGTGTGGGATTCCGAGAACCAACCCCCTCGTTAGGTGTCATGATTTCAGGATCTCGCAATTATCTAGTTGATAAACCTTTTGTATTTTTCATACCAGGTTCTGTGCTTGTTCTGCTAACACTTTCGATTGTTTTAATTGGAGACGGACTCAGAGATGCTCTCGATCCGAAATTGCGAGGATCAAAGTGACAACGCCGCTGTTACACATTGATAATCTTCATGTCCATTTCAATACTTCTGATGGAGTAGTAAAGGCGATAAATGGAGCCTCCTTGACACTGAATAAGGGTGAAGTTGTCGGTTTGGTGGGCGAATCTGGTTCAGGAAAATCCGTCACAGCTATGAGCGTTCTTGGCTTAGTTCCCAAACCTCCTGCAATTTATCCAGAGGGAAGAATCCTCTGGAAAGGGATTGATTTACTCGCTACACCTGAGCGCGAACTGCGTGAAATTCGTGGTGGAGAAATTTCGATGATTTTCCAAGATCCGATGACTTCACTGAATCCTGTTTACACAATCGGACACCAAATAGCGGAAATGATTCGAGTGCACCAACGTGTTACGCCGAAGCAAGCAGAGAAGCAGGCTATTGAAATGTTGGAACTCGTTGGAGTTCCCAACCCTCATCAGCGAGTAGATGACTATCCACATCAATTTTCAGGCGGGATGAGACAAAGAGCCATGATTGCAATGGCCCTGTCTTGCAATCCGGAGCTGCTAATAGCCGATGAACCGACTACTGCTCTTGACGTAACAATTCAGGCACAGATTATCGAAATATTAGAGAAATTAGCTCGTGAGAGAGATGTAGCAATTCTTTTAATAACTCATGATCTAGGAGTAGTTGCCGGCGTGTGTGATCGCATTGCAGTTATGTATGGCGGCCGAATTGTCGAGGAAGCAAGTGTCGATGAAATCTTCAATAAACCACTTATGCCGTATACCTGGGGATTAATGAAATCCATTCCTAAGATGAATTCTGGAGCAAGAAAGAAGCTCTACACAATTCCTGGATCTCCACCTACTCCTCGACAAATGATAGATGGTTGCACTTTTGCGCCACGATGTGAATTTGCCATTGATAAATGTTTCTCAAATGCTCCCGAACTTTTAAGTTATGGAAAAGGGCGTACGGCGCGTTGTCATCGTCTTTCCGAGCCGGATTTTGCGAGGAAGTTAACGTGAGTACTTTACTAAGTGCGAATGGACTCGTGAAGAAATTTCCAATCCAACGCGGAATCCTTAAGCGAACAGTTGGCCATGTGAATGCCGTTTCAGATATCACTTTTGATATTGCATCGGGAGAAACATTAGGTCTTGTTGGTGAATCTGGATGTGGAAAATCAACAACAGCTCGTATGTTGATGAGACTCATCGAACCTACCTCGGGAACGATTGATTTTCAGGGCGTCCAGCTAAATAATCTCTCACGAGAAGAGATGCGCAGAACGCGTAAGGATATTCAGATTGTATTTCAAGACCCTTATGCTTCCCTGAATCCACGTATGACCGTACGCCAGATAATTGGCGAACCACTCATTGTTCATGAAATGGCGGAAAACGATCTTGATCCCCGTGTTGATGAAATGATGGAGCTATGCGGTCTAGCTCACGAATTTGGTAACCGATACCCTCATGAATTTTCGGGAGGTCAACGTCAACGTGTTGGGATTGCTCGAGCGCTTATTACTCGTCCGAAATTAGTTGTACTCGATGAACCAGTCTCGGCTTTGGATGTCTCCGTTCAAGCCCAAATTCTCAATCTTCTTGACGATTTGAAGTCCAAGTTTGACTTGAGCTATCTGTTTGTTGCCCACGACCTTTCCGTAATTTCTCATATAAGTGATCGAGTTGCGGTGATGTATCTTGGCAAAATTGTAGAAATTGGTTCTCGCAAAGACATTTTTGAGAATGCGAAGCATCCTTATACGCGTGCACTATTATCCGCAGTTCCTCTCGCAGATCCAGATGCTGAAAGAATACGGAAGTCAAAGAGAATTGTTCTAACTGGTGAAGTACCAAGTCCTGTGAATCCGCCATCTGGATGCAGATTTAGAACTCGCTGTTGGAAAGCAGTATCTAAGTGTGAAACCGAAGTTCCCACACTTAAAGAACACAATTCGCTCGCAACTGCGTGCCATTTCCCAGAATAGTTTGCATCTTTAATAATCACTGTTCTATCCTTAATCTCAAGAAGAGTCGCCCGGATCACCGCGTTGTAGAAATACACCGAGGAAAGTCCGGACTCCAATGGGCAAAGTTGTGGGTAATTCCCACCCGGAGAAATCCGCGGGACCAGTGCAACAGAAAGTAAACCGCCAATAGCAATATTGGTAAGGGTGAAACGGTGGTGTAAGAGACCACCAGTACGTGAAG
>JACCEB010145469.1_pt1 | contig 12910 bp, 12 predicted proteins | sample 7454761 | NCBI WGS metagenome assembly JACCEB01 (sample SAMN15323454, study PRJNA562643) | freshwater metagenome | isolation source: river surface water | place: USA:Blue River Watershed | collected 2017-08-18 | reverse complement strand
ATTGAATTTAAAATTGATGTAAATGAAATATTCTCTAACCCAAATTTAATTAACATTAAAGAATTTGATAGAGGATTGGTAGATACTGAAGAAGCACAAAATAAAATTGCCGAAAATATTGTTAATGCAATTTCTATTACAGTAATTGAATAGTTTAAAAATCAAATAGATTAAAGCGGTGCTACTACACCGCTTTTTTTGTTTTAAAAAGATTTAAAAAATGAAAATAGTTTACATGGGTACTCCGCAATTTGCGGTTGAAGGTCTTCAAAAAATACATTCGTCAAATCATACAGTTGTTGCAGTAGTTACCACACCAGATAAACCTGCCGGAAGAGGATATCAACTTCAAGAATCCGCGGTTAAAAAAGCAGCAATTGAATTGGGAATTCCTGTTTTACAACCCGAAAAACTAAAAAGTAAAAGCTTTATAGAAGAATTAAAAAATTTAGAAGCCGACTTATTTGTTGTAGTTGCCTTTAGGAAATTACCATCAATTGTTTGGCAAATACCAAAAAAAGGAACATTTAATTTACACGCATCGCTTTTACCTCAATATCGTGGTGCTGCACCCATAAATTGGGCAATGATTAATGGCGAAAAAACAACAGGAGTAACCACTTTTTTTATTAATGAAAACATTGATACTGGAGATATTTTATTACAAAAAAGTGTTGAAATTTTAAAGGAAGACAATTTAGGAGATGTACATGATAAATTAATGACTGTAGGAGGTGAATTAATTGTTGAAACAATTGATGCAATTGCAAACAACGCTATTCAACCCCAAAAACAAAGTGCAATACTAGGCGAACTAAAAGATGCACCTAAAATATTTACTGAAACTTGTAAAATTGATTGGCAAAAAAGTGCATTTGAAATTCATAATTTAATCAGAGGACTTTCGCCCTACCCTGGCGCATTTTTTATAGCCGAGGACAATGGTAAAATTTTAAATATAAAAATCTTTTCATCCGAAATTCTTGAGGAAGATTTAGAAGTACCTTTTGTTAGCGACGATAAAACTTTTTGGAAAATTAAAACCAATCAAGGCACATTAAATATTTTAGAAGTGCAATTTCCGGGAAAAAAACGTTTATCAATAAAAGAATTACTTCAGGGGAAAAAGGTTAACAATTTAAAAATCGTTTAATAATTATTTCGATTCCCCTTTAATGCAACTAAGTCGGTAAAAAAAATTCTCACTAAACACAGAGATACTCAAAGAGTTTTTAATTACTAATTTGATACACAAACTGCACTATGTTTGATAGATTTCACAGAAACAAAAAAATCGCGTTTTTTTATAAACTAATTTTATCAAAATTTTAAATTTTATTAAAAATAAAATTATCTGTGTAAATCTGTTAAGTATAACGTAATCAGCGTAATAAAAAATATCTAAATCTATAAAATGTGTATTAGTCTGAGATTTATGTGAGAGATAATTTATTTTTTAAAATAATTAGTACAATCTATCGGAATCAATATAATTAATATTTCTGAGCCGAATATATACTGTTTTTCCCCGAAAAACGATGAGCTATCCAAACACAAATTACAAAATATAAGGCTGCATCTACGCCAAAAAGCTCCAAACCCATTACAATACAAGCAATTGGTGTATGCGTTGCACCTGCAAAAACAGCTACAAATCCTAAAGCTGCTAACAAACTTAGTGGTAATGGAATAAACACAAACAAAAAACTACCTAGCGCAGCACCAATAAAAAACAATGGAGTAACCTCACCACCCTTAAATCCTGCCGATAATGTAAATGTTGTAAACAATATTTTACCTATAAAAACAATAGCATCCTGAGATTGAACAAAAGCATTTTGAATAACTTCAATACCTAAACCAGCAAATTTTTGAGTATTAAAAAAAAGATAACCCAATAATAAAATTATGCCTCCCAATATAGGTTTTAAAGGTTCATAAATTGTTAAACACTTAAATAAATATTTGAATAAATACATTGATTGTTTAAACCCATAAGCGGCAAGTCCGAAAAATAAACCTAAAACACAACACCAAAAAAATGATAGCCAATCAAAATCAGGCACTTCAAAAATTAAATAACTCGTATGTTTTACACCCCATAAACCACAAACAAAATCAGCAAATAAAGCCGAAATAAATGAAGGAAAAATTGCATCATACTTAATTTCTCCTTTAAAAATCATAATTTCTAAAGCAAAAATTGCTCCTGCTAAAGGCGTTCCAAAAACCGAAGAAAAACCAGCACTAACACCAATTAACAAAATAATCTTTCTATCGTTTTCGGAAAATTTGAACCATTTATTTAATTGATCAGATAATGCTCCACTCATTTGTACAGCTGTACCCTCCCTTCCAGCCGAGCCACCAACTAAATGTGTTAAAAGTGTTCCCAACAAAACCATAGGAGCCATTTTTAAAGGAACAATTCTCTTAGGTTCATGAAATTCTTCAATGATTAAATTATTACCTTTTGCTATATCCTTTCCCCAATAAAAATAAAATAATCCAATTATTCCACCAACAAGAGGCAAAAAATAAAACAACCAAGTATTATCAAATCTTAGGTTTTCAACAAAATGTAAAGAAATTAAAAATAAAGCAGAGGCCGAGCCTGAAAAAATCGAAATTATACTAGAAATTAATAACCATTTAAAGAAATAATTAAGTGTGTTTATTGTTCTTTTATTTAAGCACTTTATAAACATTTAAAGATAGTTTTTAACAATTTTGCTAATATCTTACATTTTTTTAAAAGTTTGATAAATAATTACAAGTAATTGAATATCTTTATGGCTTAATTTAGCTATTTATGATAATAAAATAAATAATTAGATTAAAGAAACATTTTTGGAATGCTTTTGGTATAGTGAACAGTGTTCTTATACTTTTTTCTGAAAAACACTTAATTATGCAAATTAAATTTACTTTACTTTATATATTTTCTTTAATTACTGTATTTGCATACGCACAATGCAGTGATATTAATGAAGCTAAGCTTAAACTTAGTCAGAATAAACCCCAAGAAAGTTTTAAAATTTTAAAAACAGTAGAAGTAAACTTCGATAAACAAAAAGCTAGTTTAGATGACAAATGTATTTCTAATTATTACTTTTGTTTTGCTGTTACACATATTCAATTAGCAAATGCAGAAGCAGATGTTACTAAACAAGTACCTCATTTAGAAAAAAGTTGGAATTATTTTCAAACATTATATAAATTACCTAAACCCGATAATGGAGTTTTGGGAGAAGCAGCTTCACAATACGAGCAATTAGCGGCTTTATTTGTTAATGCAGGTGTAGATATGTATAATTTACAAAGTTTTGCCAATGCATTACAACTAAATTTAAAGGCCATTGCTATTTATGAAAGTATGAAAAAAACTGAAAATCTTTCATCAGCAAAATACAATGCAACTTTATCCGCTTTGGCATCTAATCAAAACGAAATTGCCTGTGAATTTTTAAAAGATTTAATTGCCGAAAATTTTAACAATAACAATGAAGTTCATTACAGATTAAAAGCCCAAGCACAAACAGATTTAGGAAAAATTGACGACGCTATTTTAACATTAAAAAAGGCGATAACAGATTTCCCTAATGATGTTGATTTAAAATTTCAACAGTTAAATTTATTAATGGCTAAAAAGAAAAACAACGAAAGTTTAATTTTAATTGATGATATTTTAAGCAAAGTAAAAAACAGAGCTGATATTTGGGTAATTAAAGCTCAAATGTTAAATGGTAAAGGAGATACAAAAGCATCAAAAGAAGCCTATTTAAAAGCTTTAGAGATTGAACCTAATAATGAATATGCATTGTATGGTGTTGCTGTGTACTACATATCAGAAGCTAACGAATTAGTTGATATGTTAAATAAAGGAACTGATGCTAATGGAAAAAAAATTGATGAAGAAGCATTAACCGAAAGTATTAAAGGAAGTTATACTAAAGCCATTCATTATTTAGAAAAATCTATAAATAACAATCCAAAAGATTTATCCTCTATTGAAATGATTTCTAAAGTTTATCATGCCCTTGGCATGGAGGATAAGGCCATGTTTTACGAAAACAAATTAAAAAAATAATTCAACTTATTTTTCTTTAAATTCACTTGGTGAAATTCCAATTTTTTCTTTAAAAACTCTATTAAAATGAGTAACATTATTGTATCCAACTAGATATGCAATTTCTGAAATTGATAATGAAGTTTCCTTCAATAAACGTTTACTCTCTGTTAATCTTATTAAATTTAAATACTCTTTAAAACTTGTATTAAACTGATTTTTAAAAATATTTCCAATTTCTCGTTTTGGTATTTTAGTTTTTTGATAAATCCAATCCATACTTAAATCATTTAATGCATAATTTTGAGCAATTAAATCTACTATTATTTGTGTTTGATTGTTTTTAAACGATTTTTTTTCTTCAACTTCCTGAATAACATAGGGTATAACTATCTTTTTTTTGTTTTTATAAAACAAAAAATAAACTAAATTAAACAGGCATATAAAAAATATAAAACCAAAATATAATTTTGTGTTAGAGTTACAAAATTGAATCGATTTGATTTCGATTTCATCTGTTATACCCGGTGATAAAATCTGGCAACTGTATAACATTAAATAATTTACTCTTGAATAATCTATATCAAATACCTCCGATTTTTTTAACCCATAATCCCTTAACCACCAACTAGGAATTTCAAAATCTTTCTTGTTTAAAACATACCAACCTTCCTTTGTGTAATTGATAATACAACATAGTGGTAAATTTGAAAAAACCTCGTTGGGTGTTGTAAAACTACTTTCGTTTAATGTTAAATAAAATGGAATACGTTTGCCTTTATCAGATTTAATATAAACTTTTATTTGATCAAACTTACTAAAATCAAAAAATGAATCTTTATTACTTTTATGGAAATAAAATCCAGCAAAAGGCTCATTTAACTCTTTGCTTAAAGTATAATTTAATTTTAAAGAAGATAAACTTGTATCAAGCGATACTTTAGAATGGTATATACTATCTTCCTCATGAAAAGTGTTTAACAATACATTTTTTTGACTATAATTTGGATAGATTTTTTCGTTTTCAAATTTGAAAAAAAACAAAGCAATTATAAACGCAACAAGATGGATTAACCAAAACCAAGTGGAAAAATATTTTTTAACTGGATTGTTCAAAATAAAATTCATTTATATTATATTTTGATAACTTTTAACAAATGTACAATATAAATATAAGTATTTTTAGTGATTAATAACAGCCGAGCCTATTAATTCATTATCCTGATACCATGCCGCAAATTGTCCGGCAGCAACCCCTCTTTGCGGATTTGTAAACAATAAATAACTTTGATTTTTTTCTACAATTAACTTACAATCCTCCAAAGTTTGTCGGTAACGAATCCTTGCTTTAAACTTTTTTTCTTCTCCTTCCGGCAATTTTAAATCCTCTCTTACCCAATGTAACTCTTCATTACGGATAGTTAAACCATATCTGTATAAACCTGGATGTTCACTCCCCTGTCCAACATAAACAATATTATTTTCTACATCTGTTCCTATAACAAATAATGGTAAAGGTTTGCCTCCAATTGCAATCCCTCTTCTTTGTCCTATGGTATAAAAATGTGCTCCATTATGTTCTCCAACAACTTTACCCATTTCTTTTGAAAAAACATAAGGACTGGATAATTTTTGTAAGCTGTCAGTAGTTGTATTTTGATTAAAAATAGGATGATTTGCATCAATTTCAATCACTTCACCTTTTTTAGGTTTTAATTTTTGTTGTAAAAAATCCGGTAAATGTACCTTGCCAATAAAACACAATCCTTGCGAATCTTTTTTATTTGCAGTTACTAAATCCAATTCTTCTGCAATTTTTCGCACTTCACTTTTTTGCAAATGTCCAATTGGAAATAAAGCTTTAGATAATTGCTGTTGGTTTAGCTGACAAAGGAAATAACTTTGATCTTTATTATTATCTGCACCAGCAATTAAATGATGAATTTCTTGATTATTTATAACTGTAGTTTTTTTCTGGCAATAATGTCCGGTTGCTACAAAATCAGCCCCCAGTTCCAATGCTTTATTTAAAAAAACATCAAATTTGATTTCGCGATTACACAATACATCAGGATTTGGCGTACGTCCCATTTCGTATTCGTTAAACATGTAATCCACAATTTTTTCTTTGTATTCGGCAGATAAATCTATAACCTGAAAAGGAATACCTAATTTTTCTGCAACCAATAAAGCATCGGTACTGTCCTCAATCCAAGGACATTCGGCTTCTAAAGTTACAGAAGCATCGTGCCAATTTTTCATAAACAAAGCAATAACCTCGTAACCTTGTTCCTTTAGTAAATAAGCAGCCACACTGGAATCCACTCCCCCACTCAAACCTACAATTACACGTTGCATAAATGTACAATTAAAAAACCCCTTGTTTTGCAAGGGGTTACAAATTATTTTGTTACTGCACTACCTTCGCCATTTACGGTTACAATAGCCGATTTTAAAATTTTGATTTTAGCTGCACTTTCTACCACAATAATCACTGTATCAGCACTCACTTCATAAACCTCACCATAAATACCAGCCGAAGTAATCACTTCATCTCCTTTTTTAAGTTCTTCACGCTTTTTTTGTAATTCTTTTTCGCGTTTACGTTGCGGACGAATCATAAAAAAATACATAACACCAAACACCAATGCCATCATAATTAGCATTCCGCTTCCGCCACCACCTTGCTCTTGTAATAAAAACATATTCATATATTAAAAATTAAAATTTACAAATTATTCAGCTGGCTCACCAGCCATTTTCCCTTTAATCACTAAAGGAATAGGTTCTTCTTTAACATTAGTATAAACAGTAACCGTAACTTTAAAACTCATTCCATCCGATTTTCTATCGCTATCAAAAGTTAAATTAATTTTACCTTTTTCGCCTGGCATTACAGGTTCTGTAGGAAAATATGGAACCGTACAACCACAACTTCCTTTAGCATCTGTAATCAATAAAGGTGCATCTCCACTATTTACAAAATAAAAAGTATAAGGTATTTTGCCATTTTTTTCTATTGTACCCATATCGTGTTCCATTACAGGAAAATAAATATTAGGACCACCTTTAGTTGGTTCATAATTTTCTAAAGCATCAATTTGCTTTTGAATTTCTTCGCTAACCACTTCTTTTTCTACAACTTCTTCTACAGTTGTTGCATTATTACACGCAAAATTTAAACTACCAATTGCTAAAATAAAAACTACTTTTTTTAACATAACTATATAATTTAATCCATTAAACCTCTTCCAATTTTTACAATTTTTCCGCTTTGTTTTAAATCAGGAATAATTTTATCCAAAACCCCATTAATAAACAATTTACTCTTAGGCGTACTATATTCTTTTGATAAATCAATATATTCATTTAAAGTAACTTTAACAGGAATACTGGTTAAATGAATTAACTCACAAACCGCCATTTTCATCAAAATCATATCCACTTTTGCAATCCTATCCGATTCCCAATTTTTGGCTCTTGTCATTACAATCTCCTCAAATTCTTTATCATTGTAAATTGTATTTTTAAATAATTTTGATACAAATTCAGCATCATCTTCTTCATCTTTGTATAAAGTTGGTAAAGATGACGATATAGAGAAAGATTCTTTTAAAGATTTAAGATACTTTACCAAATAACCACAAACAAAAAAGTGATCATCCGACCAAAATATATTTTTTTCTTCTAACAAATGAGTTAAAACTTCATTATCTGCAATAAAATATTTAAAAATTTTAATTACAAAAGCTTTGTGTGTTTCAAAATCATCTTCTTCAGCACTCATATATTGCTGATAAATATTTGATTCAGAAATACTTCTAAAAATTTTTCGCAAAGTATCATAATCCTCCAACCAATTAATTTTCAATCTTTTACACTCATTTTGTAACTGAACATTACCTAAAAATGCCGATAAAATTGGGTTGTTACAAAATTTCATGTTTGGATTTAAATCCTCTTGTGTTGGAAGTTTTTTGTTCTTTTTTTCTTCAATGATTTTAAAAGCAACACTTTGCAATTCTGCTAATACAGATAAATTGTATATGAATAAATCATATATATTATCTATGCTTTTAAATAGATTTTTTTCCTTAACACCAACACTTGTGGTACTATTTTCTTCAGCGCCGTAAAGAGCTTGTAATACTTTTATTCTTAGGTGTCTGCGACTTAACATCCTACATGTTTTAATTCGGTGCAAATATAGTTAAACAAATGGATTTTACACCGTTTCTATTTTATTTTATTAGTTTTTATCATTTTAAGCACTGATAATTATCATGGTTTAAATTTAGTTAAACTTCTAATTTTGAAAAAAATAAATCAAGAACAATGGCACAAAATAATTTTGAAAAATTGTACAACAAATATAATGTTCCTGTACCAAGATATACAAGTTATCCTACCGTTCCAGACTGGGATACTCAAAATTGGAATACTGAGCAATGGAAAAAAAAGGTGAAAGATGCTTTTAGATTGTACAATTCACCAGATGGTTTAAGCTTGTATATTCACTTACCTTTTTGCGAAAGTTTATGTACATATTGTGGATGCAATACACGTATAACAAAAAATCATGGTGTTGAAATACCTTATATTCAAACCGTTTTAAAAGAGTTAGATTTATATATTGCTTTATGGGAAGATTTACCCGAGCTTAAAGAAATTCACTTAGGAGGAGGTACTCCAACCTTTTTTAGTGCTCAAAATTTACAAATCTTACTCAACGGCATTTACGAAAGATGTTTTTTAAAAGAAGATTTTTCGTTAAGTTTTGAAGCGCATCCTGCAAATACAAGTGCCGAACATTTGCAAATTTTAAGTAATTTAGGTAGTAAGAGATTAAGTTTAGGGGTGCAGGATTTTGATGAAAAAATTCAAAAAGTAATCAACCGCAAACAAAGTTTTGAGGATGTAAAACGTGTGGTGATTGAGGCTAGAAATTTAAATTACGAATCGGTTAATCTAGATTTGATTTACGGCTTGCCTTTTCAAACTTTACTAAGTATTAATGCTACAATTGATAAAGTTTTGGAATTAATGCCCGAGCGTATTGCATTTTATAGTTACGCGCATGTGCCTTGGAAACACCCGGGACAAAGGGCTTATAGCGAAAAAGATTTACCAAGTAACGAAGAAAAAAGGGCTTTGTATGATTTAGGAAAAGAAAAATTATTGCAAGCTGGTTATATCGAAATTGGAATGGATCATTTTGCTTTACCGCAGGACGAATTGTACGAAGCAAAAAACAAAGGGAAATTACACCGTAATTTTATGGGTTATATTGTACAACAATCCCGTTTTTTAATTGGTTTAGGTGTTTCCAGTATTTCGGATGTTCATTTTGCTTATGCTCAAAACGTTAAAACTGTTGAGGAATACAAAATGCTAATTCAATCCAATCAATTTGCGTTAGAAAAAGGACATATTATGACGGATAAAGAAATTGTTACACGCAAAAACATACACCAGGTATTGTGCAACAAAAATATACCATCAGCAATTATCGAAACCTTAGATGAAAATGTGTTGAATAATTTTAAAACTCAAATTATACAAATGGAAAAAGAAGGTATTATTGCCTATAATTGTGCAACTGAAGAATATCTTGTTCAAGCTCAGGGCGCGCCTTTTATCCGAAACATTGCAGCATTATTTGATGATAAACAACTTAAACAAATAAACCAACAAAAATTTAGCTCCTCGATTTAGCAATCTATATCACCCATTTGTATTTTTTTGCATGGTGTAAATAATAGCATTGTTTTTGTGCGCCGAAACCTAGGTAGAAACGTTGTAAACTTTCTTTATCCGAGCCTTCAAAATCGAGTACAATTGGTTGATTAGCGTACTTTTGAATACTTTGGTTAAGTAAAAAAAACAGCGCTTTTTCTTGGTAACCTTGGGGTGAATTTCCGCTAAATATAAAGGTGATTTTTTGATTAAAATGTGCAAAAATACCTCCTGCAATACACTCGTTTTTGGAATTATGCACCTCTAGTACTTCAAAAAAACTAGCACATAAAGGATGTGTAATAAATTGCTGTAATCGATGGTAATCTTTTTCGGAATAATTACTTAATTTACCAACCTCGCTAATTTTAAATAAAGTAATTATTTGCGATGGATTATTTGTTGGAATTATTTTTAAATCGCCTGCTGCTTGGATATTTCGTTTGTGATTTTGAGCGAAATTAGAATACAATGCAGCATAATCGCTATTTAAATTTAATACACAATTTGTGCGCGATTGCACTAGATGTAAATGAAAATTTTGCAATTTAAATTCGGTAGCTAAATTCGCTTTAATTTTTATAAATTTTAGAGCAATTTGATTTTGTAACTCTTGTAAATCATCGTTAGAAATCTCACCAAACACTTCAAATTTCTGAATAAAAAAAGGATTATTTAAATAATACCACCCTCCTATTTTTTTATAACTTACAGGAAAAACCCAATCGTATCCATTGGCATTGGATTGCACAAAAGCACCCCAATTTTTACACAAAACATTTAAAACCTCTGGATTATAATAAAAAGGCGGATGAGCTACATTTTGTAAACACGCTTGGTACTGATGAATATCGATATGTTTAGAATCTATCCAAATCATTTTTGTTGCGCGTAAATAATCATTTTTTCAAAAATTTCGCGCCATGGTTTCCATTCTCCCGTTTTTTGTAAAACGTGATTGTGCCACAAGGAAATAAATTCGCCATTTACCGCCTTAACCTCATCAATCATTTGATAAAAATACTCCAAAGCTTCATCGGTATCCACACGCATATAATCCATTAAAGTACCTTCCATAATGGCAAAAGGATGAATTTGTAATTTGGTAATTTGCTCCAAATCTAAATCGTAAAAATAATACGGCACACAAATTCCGGCTCTAAAACCATATCTACAAGCATATCCCATGGTGTAATCGTGCAAAATATCTAACTCGATTAAATTGCGATAAGTGCTAGGGAATTTTAATTTTAAATAATGTTGGCGGCTGTATTTAACTTCCTGATGAATAATAAACGATAATCTATCCACCTCTTTTTGTAACTGTTTTAAATGATTATTGCTTCCATAAGATGGATGAATACCCACTTTCGCATAATCTTGCAACGATTTAATTAAGGATTGTAATTGCAAACTTGTAAAAGGCACATTTTTATCGTTGTAGCCATAATCACCCAACAAAATAAAATAAATAACCTCTAAATTGTATTGTTTAATCCATTTAAACTGATCGTTAAAAGTATCATAAGGATCTTGTTTTTTACCAATTAAAACCAATAAACGTTCCTTTAACTGCTTAAAATTTAACTGGATTATATTTTTAACTACACCCGCAAAGGATCTTACAAAACCTTTTTGTTTGTAAGCAAAAGCATTATCCACATCAATGGTGGTAATAAATTTAAATTTTCGTTTTTCTCGTTTAATTTCCGGAAATCTTACCTGTAACTCCTCCCATAAAAACTCGCACCACCAATGCACTACTGCTTGGTTTAAAAATCCTTCTTTAAACGCTAAACTCTCGGTAGCTTCAAATCTATCATGAATATCTCTTTTGTGCGGCAAATATTCTTCGTACCTAGATGCCATAAAAAAAACTGCCGAAAACACATCAAAAGGAAACAATTTATTATGTGGTGTACAATAAATTATTTTGGTGTTTTTATAGGCATCCACACTAATTTCGGATTCGTTAATACCTTGCTCAAACAATAAACCTTTGCTTTTTACAAAAAAATAATCCTCAATACATTGGTTTCCATAAACCATTTTTGGTCCGTTGTATTCCCTCCACTCCTGCTCGTTTGTTGTAATTTTATAGGGCGTTTGTAAAATAGTAGTAAATACTAAATTAAAAGTATATTTTAAGCGATTGCTTAAACCCGAAACAAGAATATTTATTTCCAAAGTATTTTTTTTGCTAAATTAATCAAATGTTACAAATTACGATAAACTAAGCACTAAATATTATTTTAGCTTTTGCTTAATTTATATATCTTTGCTCTATGTTATCCAAAAGAATAATTCCTTGTTTAGATATTAAAGACGGTAGAACGGTTAAAGGGGTAAATTTTGTGGGTTTAATTGATGCTGGAAATCCAGTGGAATTAGCTAAAATTTACTCGGATAATGGCGCCGATGAATTGGTATTTTTAGATATTACTGCTACGCACGAAAAACGCAAAACTTTATTGCATTTGGTTGAGGAAGTAGCAAAAGTGGTTAAAATCCCTTTTACTGTTGGTGGCGGTATTTCCGAAAAGGAAGATGTAGATGCTTTATTGCATGCTGGTGCGGATAAAATTAGTATTAATTCGGCTGCTGTTAAAAATCCTGATGTTATCAACGAATTATCTCAAGCTTTTGGCTCCCAGTGTATTGTAGTTGCAATTGATGCTAAACTTACCGAGGATGGTTGGAAGGTTTTTTTACGTGGTGGTAGGGACCGTACCGAGTTGGATTTATTTGATTGGGCTTTGGAGGCGCAAAATCGTGGGGCTGGCGAAATTTTATATACATCGATGAATAACGATGGAACTAAAAGTGGTTTTGCGAACGATGCTTTGGCTAAATTATCAAAAATGTTAAGCATTCCGGTTATTGCCAGTGGTGGCGCGGGAACTATGGAACATTTTAAAGAAACTTTTGAAATTGGAAAATCGGATGCGGCTTTGGCTGCCAGTATTTTTCACTTTAAAGAAATTGAAATACTAGATTTAAAAAACTATTTAAATCAAAACAACATTAAAGTACGTTTATGAGTGCATTAGATATCAATTCTATAGATTTTAATAAAATGGATAACGGACTAGTTCCTGCTGTTAT
>JACCEB011537946.1_pt1 | contig 12912 bp, 19 predicted proteins | sample 7454761 | NCBI WGS metagenome assembly JACCEB01 (sample SAMN15323454, study PRJNA562643) | freshwater metagenome | isolation source: river surface water | place: USA:Blue River Watershed | collected 2017-08-18 | reverse complement strand
CCATAATCCATATGACGGACTCGGGTTTCCTCTGTTCCTTGATTGTTTTTAAGTACAATAAGATCATCAAACTGATGATGCCAAATGGGATAAAATACAGTAGCACTAGCATTACGAATTCCACCTTGTGAACAACTTCTCAAATCTCCAAACCACTTTTTAAGGAACGGTATCATGCCAGTGTGCATGATCTCTCCACCTCTAATAGGACTACCTAGTGGACGTAGTCTGCCAATCTCTAAACCAATGCCTGCACGTTTGCTGGCATACTTGGCCATCATCTCTCCTGAAGCAAAGATGCTATCAAGATCGTCATCGCTACGAATAAGGACACAGCTACTAAACTGCTTGGTTGGCGTGCCCAGACCAGCAAGAACGGGAGTAGCGAGAGTAAACAGACCATCACTGGCTGCATTATAATATTCTTTAATGTAACGCATACGAGCAGTGTTGGGCTCTTCTTTATGGAACACAGTAGCCGCGGCCACCATGTATCTAATTTGTGGAGTCTCATAGATTTCTTTAGTAGCACGATTACGTACTAGATATTTTTCAATTAACTGTTCAATGGCGGCATAAGAATACTCTTCATCTTTCTCATGATCCAGCATGTCATTCATTTTGTTCCAGTCATCTTCACTATACCATTCAAGAAGTTCTGGAGTGTACAAACCAACTTCAATATTTTTCTTTACAATTTCATAAAGATGTGGAGGCTCATATTGACCGTAAATATCTTTTCGCAACATACTAAGACGTTGCTTGCCTGCTACATATTGATAATTTGTATGGCCAATATCTGGATTGGCATCAACGTCAATAAGATCCACGATAGCACGTAAAGTGATCTCGTCAATTTCTTTGGTGGTGATGCCGTTATAAAAATGTGGTTGTGCTTTGATCTCTATCATTGACTGACTAACGTCTGCTATACCTTTGCAAACCTTAGCCACTTGCGCTTGCCATTTTTCAATATGTAACGGTTCTTTTTGACCGCTTCTTTTTGTAACTGTAACTGTCATTCTTGCCTCTGCTGTTATTATTTCGTCTATAGAAGTAGTATCGCTCAAAATAGTCATTTTACAAATAGTCTGGCAATGGAATGGCCATCTGCAAAACTAGCTCCTTTGGTAATTCTTCTTCTGGCACTATCTCCCCGTATGGGTAGTTAAGTATTTTATTATCAATTGAACAAGTATTATAAACTACTTTTTTATCAGTGTCTAGATACTGTTTTATCTCTATTTGGCAATCTTTAAAACGCTGTGTTAATTTGAGCGTATGTCCAATCATGATGGCAATGGTTAAATCATTGTATTTTCCATCTTTGATTACTTGCCAAGGGTCAGGCCAAGTTTCAGGCCTATAAGGGTCAAGGTGCTTGTTGACTAGAGGTGCCTTAGTCCAAAACTTGATAGTTTCTTCCAAAGGGGTTTCTAATTTCTCAATGCTATTTCGAAATTTCTTCCAGGAAATGAATTGCTGTTCGTAATCGTCAAAAAACACTTATGAACCTATATTGCTTCTTAATTAAAAATCTTGATAACCAGAATCAATGGTTACAGTATAATTTATCGTCGCATTGCCACCAGGACCTGATGGATTGATATAGCGTACCACTAGCGTTGGTTTAGTAGTCAGTACAGGTGTTAATACACCACTTACTAGTACCATATCAACTGCTGTCATGTTTACTACTGCCGCAATAAATCTAATGTTACCTCCAATAGTTTGACCGTAAGTGTCTACTGGTCCAGTATAGGTAAAATTATCAGTTATAGAAGGATTTATAGGCCCAGACGCCATGTCTGGATGTGCGTTAATTACAATTTGTCCTACTCTGTATAACGTTGAAGATCCTTTTCTAATTGAATAGTCTAAAGTTACTTTAGTAGATCCCCAGCATGGTGCCTTGATTAATATCTTAGGAGTTACTTCTTGTGTATTATAAAATAATGTAGTTGTTTTTGAGCCGTACTGTACACTGTCAACACCTAGTACATCAGGCAAGTATGCTACCATAGAACCATTCATACCTGTCTTGTTTTGGTCTAAGTTATTAACATCAACACTACGTTGGAAATAGTCACCAATTGTGTCGCAATCTGTTACCCTAAAATCAATAATAGGTTTAACAGGCTGACTTTGTCCCAAACTGTTGTTACCAACATCAAGGTAAGTATTGCCAATACTTCTATGTCCTTTACTAGCCACAGTGTCAAACACTTTGATTGCTTCGCCATCAATCTTATCAAATATGCTATGCTCTACTGTATAGTATTGTGGTCCTGCACTCTTACCTGGAGTATTAGTGCTAGTTTTGGCCAATGTAAAAGCTCTATAAAGATTTCTAAAATGGCAATCTTTAAAGTGTATATTGTTAGTATCGTAATCACTGTAAACTGCGTGTGACAGTCCATTAAATTCACAATCTAAAACTTTAACATCTTCACTGGTTACAGAACCTAAACCTCTAAACTGTATACCACTGCTGGCACCAATTGCTTCTTCTCCGTCATTGTTTTCCCAAACACCTTGGAACTTACATTTATGTATTGTTGCTTCAGTTAAGCAATCTAATAAAGCAATTGGAGTGTCTACTTGACTACCAGGCTTTCTCAAGAAAGTAAAGCCAGAAATAAAAATATTTGTTGGAGCAGTATTGTCATTAAAGTTGCCTGGATTACTGTCCATTAATTTATAGGTACCTGGGGTACTATCACTGGCAACTGTTCTCAAAATGTTTTGTGTATCAACATCTTGAAGGATAATTGTTTTATCAATGCCTTCACCTACAAGTGTAGCATTTGATGGTATGTACAATGTTCCAAGTATTTTGTATGTACCAGCAGGGAAATAAAGTGTACGTCTACTTCTTACTGCTGTCTTGTTACTGCTGTTTAAGAAGATTTGATCAATGGCACGTTGAATAGCCGCAGTGTCATCTGTACCAACACCATTTTCATAATCACCCACTGCTCCAAAATCACGAACATTGACTATGTCGTCTAATTTTTGTTGCAGGCTACGACCATATGGAGTGTTGGGGTTACTACCAGTTTGTACAATACTGTTTCCACTATTGTCTAACTGATAACCCTGGTATGAGTATGCACCTAGTAAAGAAAAGATGTTACTGCGTTCTGTTAGGATTTCTGTGTTTCCTACGAACGGAGCTCCTTCTCCTACACTACCATTACCAATATATAATTGTTGAGTGTCGACTGCCCACCCAAGTTCACCACCACTTAACTGGGGTAAATTAGTTTGGCTTTTCTTGCCTCTTCTTACTTGGATTTTAGAAATTTGTACAACGGCCATTATGATATCCTCTAACTAGTAGATATTTATCTGGCTATTGGTGATAGTTCTTATAGTAGTCCTCAACTTTATCCAACCACATGTCTTGATATTTGTTGAATTCGTGGGGTAGTAGGTCAAACTGCTGGTAAACTTCCCCGCCAATATTAACAGGATCGTCACCGCGACTGCACATAAACACAACACCCCTACGAATGTCTGTTTTGTAAACTTCATTATGTGCTAATATATAGGCAACCAGTTGAAGTTTATAGTCTTCAATCCATTCAGCTTTTTTAGGCTTGTTGGTTTGTTTATGATCCATGACTGCTGGCTCGCCGTCAAAAACACCCACTAAGTCAGTTGTTCCAGAGTATAAGCCTGGAAAGTACAAGCTCTGTTCCATAGCCCATACTTCGTCTATCTTACTGATACCATTTTTTATAATCATGTCTGCCATAGCATTTGCTTTGACATGCACAGGATTTTTACCAGGCATACGTTCTAAGCCAGCAAGGAAGCGTTCTAAGTTGGCATGCATAGCAGTTCCAACGCCTGCGGCTTCAGTGGTAATTTGTCTTGCTTTTTCTTCGCCTACACGTTTGCGCCACTCATTCAAGTGGGTCATGTCTTTGGTCTTGCCAAGGATTGTTGTTACGCTAGGAACTTCGTCACCGTCAGGTGTAACGTAGACACGTTTGCCTTCTAAATTGATTTGTTTACAATTTTTATATTGAAAACGTTCTACGAATGGGGGAGGGTTCATAGTTGTAATAATATCCATATTACAGAATTATACAACCTTGCTACTTAAGTGTCAAGACCTTTTTCTGCGGCTCGACTTGCGGCTTGTTGAGTTGTTTTGGAAATACCTTGATCTGTTTTTTCTAAATCAGGTTGTGCATCAGCTTCGTCTTCTGGTGCCATAGCATCAGTGTTTAAAGTGATACCTTGTCCATCATGATTTGAAATCAATTTGGATAGTGTATCACTTTTGTCTTTTACTTGATCAATGATTAATCTATTGACACTACCATAAGAGCCAGTCTTTTGTAGCCAATTGTTTAACGCTTCATAAGGAATCTTTGCAGGACTACCTTGTTTGTTGTAGTCACGCAAAAACAGATTTAGCATATTTTCTAAATCTGAAATGAAGTCGTCGCTTTGATCAAATTCTCTTAATAGCATTATTTAGACAACTTAAACATTAAATTGTTTGCTTCCATGATAGAAGGCTTGCGGAACTGAATGCTTTCACGCTTTTCACGTCCTGCAACTTCTGGACCACCTGCGGCTGCATCAGCGGCAGCAAAGTCGTCTGTTGGTTCAGCTTCAATGTCGTTGTCAAATTCTGCGCCAGCTTCTACGTCCATTTCTGGAGCAGGTTCAGCACCAATTGTTGTAGCTGGGGCTTGACCTGTTAGTACGCCTACGCCGTTTTCTACTGCGGCACGTGTACCTTGTAAATGTTGCATAGCGGCTTCTAATGCTGGAGTAACAATAGCACCAAACTCTTCTGCGGCTTGAGCACCAATTGTATCTTTAATATCGTCTGCTAGTGCTACCATTGTCTTGGTCATCATAGAACCCATGTCTTCAAGCATGTTCTTGATCTTGTTCTGCATGTCGATGGCAGCTTGAACAACACCTGCTTGCTTTGGATCTACTCCCTCGCTAAGTGAACTTTCTTCACTTCTTTCAATGATGTGTTGGTTAATAACATCTAGGATCAACTTATCTCTTTGGAAAGTTTCGTTTTGCAGAGTCTCATTAAAACGACTGTTGCTTTCGATCTGACTTAGTTTGGTGCGGATCTTGTTACGAAAATCCTCAAGTTGTTCCATAGTGTACTTTTCCAAGTTCACTTTAGAGCCATAGGTTTTGGCCAAGTTTTCGTTGAGTAACTTGCTAGTCACTTTAATGTCGAAATCTGTTGTTTTCATTCTTTTGTCCTAATTAAAAGTTATCAGTATTTAGCAGTTTTCTCTATGCTCTTAACACTGTTGATAAGGCGTAGATACCAAGAATTAAGCTCGTCCATATGAACTTTGTGCTTACGCTTTGACTCATGTAATCTGATACTGTAGTGTCCCATCCCAAACATATCTTGTTTTTTAGTACAGGATATGAATCTTCTATCAAACACTTTAACATCAAACTCTGTAGACCCTGCTTTGAAATCACTGTTTATCCACTCTTGCCTAACTTCGCGGCCTAATGCTAGAGCATTGGCTACAAGTACTGCTGTTTTAATGTAAAACAATTTACTATAAACAGCATCACCCCATTTGTTTAAAACAACGTAACCATCTTTGGCTAGCTCTATGGAGTAATCGTCTAACTTTAATCCACGCTTTGTTTTAACTGGGACTACAACTCCCTTTTTACGTAGGGAATCTTTAATTACAGTTTTTAAATTCTGTAGTTTACTGAGTAATGCGTCTTGTTCCATATTATTGTTGTCCTGCAAGTTGACGCATCCTTTGAATCTCTTCTTCTGATTGTGGCTCTTGGCCAATTGGTTCTTGCTGAGCGGCTGCTAGTTGTTGTACAGCCTGTTGTTCTTGAGCATCATCCATGGCAACTGCTTGTAAATTACTGTCAGCTACTACTTGTGCAATTTGAGGTAGGGCTTGTTGGATTGCAGTTCCTGGATCAACTGGGGGTTGTCCTGCGGGTATCAATGAGTTGGCTTTTTTAGGATCTGGCATTCCTGTCATAGGATTAATCCTTGCTCTCAAAGGCATGGCATGTTGTAACTCTGTAACTATTTCATTCCAACGCATATTTAGGTCTTCATTAAAATTACAACAATGACACTGATGATACCTGCTACTACGGTACCAGCGGTTCCAATTAAAACCTTGGTCATACTAGTTTGGCTGTCTTGGATAGCTGTAGCCAGTTTGCTTACTTTTTCCTCAATTGAGGTTAAGCGTGTTTCTAATTGTTGATATCTAACTGCACACAGTTCAACGTGTGCTTCTAGATTCTCTTTTTCTATTTCCGTATAGGCCATTTTGGCTCCATCTCCTAGGTTAATTTTAAACTCACATGCCTGATAAGAAGCCTATTATATTTGCCTATAGTATTATTTATTGTAAAAGGCTTACAAACGTATTAGGCTGTTTGCCTAGGGTTTTGATAACAGGTTGTTTTGCTTTTTTGACTTCGTCTAAACCCATAATAATGGGCACAGTGTCTAAGTCTGATTTAAGCAAACCCACAGGATCTTGTCCGTCGTTGTAAACATCATCTCTATCAGTGTCTATAATCATCGTCCATTCCCCATTTTCTAACATAGGATTTTGAATTACTGAGAATATAGATCTAATGCCAAACACTTGTAAAAATGTGGTAAAATTACGATACTGATTTAGTTCTTTCTCTGACCCCAAATCACTGCGCTTTACACCTGTATTTGTTATGTCTATTGTCGTGCGTATTTGAATTCTTGCCATGTACATATTTAATAGCCAAAAAGAAAGGGCCCTTATAAAAAGAGCCCTTATGCTTAGTTAATTACTAATTAAGCGTTGTCTTTGAACTCTGCTACAACTGCTAGAGTAATGTCAGCAACGTAATCACCAGCACCAGTAGAAACTGTACCAGTACCTTGTAGTGCTAGGTAAACTGGGTCTGTACCAATTGTACCTGCAACACCAGCTACTGTGAAAGCGTCTGGACCATTTTGGTCTGTGCCGTTACCGCTGCCACCTGCATTGCCTAGAGCCTTGATAACTGCGTCTAGTTCTGCTTGTGTGTGGCTACCTGTACCTTTGTTAACAGAAACAATAAGTGTACGTCCACCTAGGCCATTACCAACTTTAGTAATGTAATTTGTGCTTGAAAATCCAATACCTGCCATAATATATTCTCCTTAATCTTTATGGACTCACCACGCTCAGTGGTGTGTTACTTTTATTTATACAGCCAAGGAAAAATCAACGGAAATGCCCATTAATCAGGGTCTTTTGCGTTACCTTCTATAATTTTGAGGGTTTTGGCAGTTTCTTTGCTGTCCCTAATCTTGCGTATACCACGGGTAAATTTAGCAGGATCGGCAGAACGTATGCTGTTGATAAAACGCTTTTCTAATTCAAATGCAGTCTCAGGATCAAACTGCTCTTTAATAAGTGCTATAAGATTCACTGCACTGTCAATAATGTGATTGGCTCTGCTTTCAATGACACTTTCTGCATGTTTCTTTGCGGCGAAATCATTGAGCTCTTCTAGCAGGCTTCTCGTTGTACGTTTCATCAAATTTTCCTTTAAAATATTTAACCGTTTTGTAATGATAACATAATTTTTGGTAAAAATCTAGAGCCGTTAAATGCCAAGAGGTTTTAGGCCGTTGACTAAATAACTCAGTAGAAACACTGAGTTCTGCACACATACACAAGGAGACAGCAATGTTCAAAAAAATTCTAAATGGTATATGGGAAATGTTCTGCGCGGTAGGTAGAGCAAGATATGCCGCAGAATTAGCCCGCAACGGCAAATGGCGTGAGGCGCAAGAATACGCTCAAAAGTAATCATGTTCCACAAATTTGAAGAAGTACCATATCAAGTTTGGGGACCATGGAAAAATTCTTGGGGCTATGTTACTACCATCGCTGAATTCAGCAACGAAGACATAGTCCTTAAATCAATAACCCCATACAAAACTAAGATAGTTAAATATTTCACCGACTGGGAAGACTGTGAAAAGGAAGTCCAGTTGTTGGAACAAGACAGACGTTTTTGAACAGACTTGTTCAGAATATTGTTGCTTTTTTACTTATAGGTATATATAATGTTACACATACTCAACACACAGGAGAAATTTATGTTTACACCCCACTTTTTTATCGATTCTTTCCAAAGCACTAAAAAAATAGTTGCTGATCAAATTTTCAAAGATCCTGCGCTAAACAAAGCCGCACACGCATATATTGATGCACAAACCCAATTTGCTAAAATGGCTGTTAATAACACCATTGAAGTATCTAAGTATTCTGTGGAATCAGTCAGTAAGTACCTGTTTCCTAAGAAGGACGTGACCGCCTAAAGGTCTATAGACATACACACATAAAGGAGATTATTATGTCACAATTTGAAACACCAAAACTACCAGAAGTTAAATTTAATAAGAACGGTTACGAAATCCGTACAGACATCCTAGCAATGGCTAAGGATCTAGTTGCTCAAGAGTATACATACAAATGGCAAGGTTGGGAAATGTCGGCTGCTCGTGATGAGAAGACTGGCACAATCGTTACTAAGGTTGACATGCCTGAGTTTCCAGGACTAGACAAAGTTCTTGAAACTGCTGAAAAGATGTACAGCTTTGTTAACAGCGGTGTTAAGAAATAATAAAAATTAGCATAGCTATCAAGTAGGTTGATACTATAAAAACACAAAAGCCACCCTAGGGTGGCTTTTTGTTTGACTACTAAATCAATTATTGATTTTCAATACTTACTGTGTCAGATGTTGCAGAACCAAATGTCCACTTAACAACTGAACCTGTTGCAAAGTCACCTGAGCCAGAAGACTTTCTAGTTAGTCTTGCTTTGTGTGCTGTTAACTTTGTAACCCAGTATGCATTGCTATTAGAGTCAGTGGCTGTGATGGTCATTTCGCCATCTGCTAAATCAGCAGATGTAACTAGTTTACAAATACCAACAGTTGAACCAACTCTTACTTTGTAACGTGTTGTGCTTACTTGTTTGATGATGTCGCCAGTAGTTGCTTCTGCTACGCCTGCAGGCTGTGCTTCACACTTGATACCGTTTTGACGAGCACTTGCCCCTGATGTTAGAGCAATAGTAACTCCGCCGCTACCGCTTGTTAGAGTTGCTGTTTCACCGCCACCAGCCACTGTATCAGTAATAGTGATAGTTGGTAGTGAAGTGTAACCAGATCCTGCACTAGTAATAGCAACAGCAGTGATATCGCCAGCACCGTCAATAGTAACAGTACCTGTAGCAGTTTCACCACCAGCTATTTGTGGTGCTGAAAATGTTACTGTAGCACCTGAGTTCATACTGGCTGCAATTGGTGAAGCAATAGTAACACTAGCTACACCTTCGCCGCCTACGTTTGCAAAACCAAAATCTTGATAGTTAGTGTTTGCAAAATATTTTTTGTTTAATGGACGTCCCATGATTAATATCCTTTTGTTATTGAATTGTGTTTAAAGGCGAAGTTTGTTCCGCCTAAGCCGTATCTTGTTGCGTTAGCTGAACAGCTTGCGCCTAATTGGAACTTTTCAGCTCCTCCCCACTCTTGGAACCAAATACGGATTGGATACCATTTGTTTGCTGTCATTGCAACACCCACTGTTGCGTTGTTTCTTGTGTTACCAGATTGGGCAAACAAGTAATCACTTGTTGTATCACCTAATGTTGTTGCTGTTGCAGGTGTACCAATCCAAATAATACAGTCATCATCTACTGTAGCAAAGAAGTTAAAGTTACCTGTAGCAGGTGCTTGTATGTAACCTTTCCATTCAAATGCGTAGCCGTTTTCAGCGTCTAAGTCAGTGCGTAGACCAAAGCCGCCGTATGTATCAACTTCGTATGCCGCTTCACTGATAGGACCATTTGCTGGATTCATGAAACCAACATCAAATTCGTAACTAACTTCGTCAATGTAATTCTCTGAGAAGTTACCAACATACTTGCGACGATATAGACCGTCTACAGGTGTGCCTGGAACTGTGTCTAGAGCACTTGCAGAAATGTCACGATATGTCCTGCCAGTAGCATCAAATGCATCAACGTAGGTACTTGTAGCGGCAAATGTGCCTGGAACTGTTGGGTTGCCACCTCCCGAACCTGCATATGGTTCGTTACGATCCATACCTGGTGGGATTGTTGGGCCTTCATCTAACTCTAAATCTGTACCACCACCCATTGCTGTGCTAGTACCAGCTTCTTCAACTTGCCAGTATCCGTCTGTTGTGCTTGTACTAAAGTTCCATGGAAAGCTACGAAGAATACCGTTATAGATTACACTAATACGGTGACGAGCAATTTTCTTTGCTTGCTGAACTGTGCTATCATCATACTTAAATGTGATAGTCATTTCGCCTTCTTGTAAATCAGCACTTGCCTTATCTACTAGATAGCATGTAGCTTCATTATCGTCTTCATCTTTACAGATGAATCTTTTTGATCCTGTTTGTTTTACAATATAGCCACGAACACTGGCAGTACCGTTGTGAAACTGTACCTTAATGTTGTTGCTAGAATTTGCTCCAAACAGTCTTTTACTTAATGGACGTCCCATTTGTTTTTCTCCTCTTGTGACGTTCTAGGTCATACGCGGTGGGTAACCGCATAAACTTGCCCCATGCAAGCTGACTGTGTATTTACCTAACTTTGGCTAATTTTAAGAAGGATAATATGCGTATATAAATCCAACCAATGTCCAGTTCAAACCACTTGCGACTAAACTTTGGACTAGCCGGATCCAAGTGATGATTGTTGTGTAATTCTTCACCGCCAATTAGTATACCAACTGGGCTTACATTACGACTATGATCTTCTGTATGCCCATTACGATATCCCCACCAGTGCCCAATGCCGTTAATAAATCCTGCGGCCCAAAATGGAATCCAAATCATCTGTATGCCCCAAATTAACAATCCTGGTAAGCCAAAGAGAACAAGGTTTATTGCCAACATTAGTAAAAACCCATAACGATGATATCGAGTATAAAATAATTCTAGTCGATCTTTAGGTGTGCCTGCACCATACTTAATAACAAAATTAGGATCTTTGGTTGCTTGGTGATACAAACTCCACCCACCAAATATCAAACGCCATATGCCAAATATGTGTGGACTATGTGGATCACCTTCTACGTCAGTACTTTGATGATGTTTTCTATGTACAGCTACCCATGCTTTGGTTGTCATGCCCGTTGTTAACCAGACCCAAAAACGAAAGAAGTGATTAAGTGCAGGATGAAACTCTACACCTCTATGTGCTTGACTTCTGTGCAGGTAAAGCGTCACGCTGATTATAGTTAAATGCGTGAGTATTAAGGTTATTAGTAAACCTTGTAAAAAAGTAATTTCTATCATTTTAATAATTTCCTGATGCTAGAACAATCTTGCAGATATGCTCTAAACGTTCTATGTGTTCAAAACTACGCCAAGGAGTAGAGTCAATAGCCACAACCCCGTGTCCTTTTATTCCAACTATGTCATATTGAAGTTTGCCAGTCTTATGATCTAAGCCCAACTTCTCATGGCACTGATCACCCAACTCTTGGCTAATAGGTGCTACATCTCCTACATTGGGTGCTACTCGAGTATAACGACTTAGTTCTGGAAAGTCTTTAACTAACTCACTTAATTCAATACCGGCATGCATGGCTGCAACAATATATGTAGGATGTATATGTGTTACTACACGCACTTCTTCATCTGCAATTTCTTTTTGTAAACCAAAATGTAATGGCATTTCACCAGTAGGCTTTAATCCTATTGATATATCACTATAAGGCATTTCTTCCCAACCATACAGCATCTGAGCAGTGCCTGCACCGCTGTTAATTGCTTTACTAATTTTAATTTTTTTAAATTGATCTGGTTGTAAAGTTTGTTTACGCACACCACTAGGGGTTACATAAAAATGATCACGGTCATGGTGACGGATAGAAATGTTGCCATCTCTACTGGTAATCCAGTTGCGTTTGTATGCTTCTACTAGAATATCGCAAATTGTTTCTAACATCAGTGTTCCTTTGTGTGAAACAGTATTTATGGAGTACTCACATGTTCTTACACAAAAGATTTACGAATTCTAATAGCATATTATGATGTCTGCTCTCATGCCAATGCGGCTGTAAATAGCGTTTATCGTACCAATCTTCATCACTTTCTAAATGACATCCAATAAGACCAACATTGTCCTGTACAATAGCCATTGCGTCACCATTTGAATACGTAGAAATAGTATTAAAATTTCCACCAGTCATTGCAGGGCCATCATAAAAATACATTCTTTCATTGTTATTATTCCAAGTTACTGGCATAGCTTTGGGGTGAGGTCTTCTAGTACAAGTGTTTGGTTGTTTAATATACTGTACAACTCTAGTGTCTTTTAGTATGTTTAGATAATCCTTATCAGCCCAGTAAGCACCCATACAAATGCCTAAGTACTTTCCACCTCGAGCAACAAATTCTCTAATGTTGTCTTGATTCCACTGCATGAGTGTGTCATATCTATCACAGTCTCCAAATCCACCTGGAAAGCAAACTACATCAACATCATCAAAAAATTTTAAAGGTACCCAGTCACGAGAAAATAATTTAAATTCATAATGTGGGGACAGTGCTTGTATTATACCGTTAGCAGAATCAACGGCACATATTGGTTGGTGTATGAACAATGCAATTTTCATAGAAGAAAATAAAAGTGCTCACTTTTGTATCTCGGGGCACGACTCCTCTGATACAGCCCAGCAGCCGGGCGCACACCGCAAAGATTAACGGTCCTAAGGTGTGTTCTTATATGCTAAAACTACTACCACATCCACAAGTTGTTTGTGCATTTGGATTACGTATTACAAATTGACTACCAGTTAAATCATCTGTGTAGTCAATCTCTGCACCTT
>JACCEB011690676.1_pt1 | contig 12918 bp, 12 predicted proteins | sample 7454761 | NCBI WGS metagenome assembly JACCEB01 (sample SAMN15323454, study PRJNA562643) | freshwater metagenome | isolation source: river surface water | place: USA:Blue River Watershed | collected 2017-08-18 | reverse complement strand
GATCCCGCCCGCCTGCATGGCTTGCATCGCCCGGCGGGCGTCTTGTTCGGGTTGAAGCACACTCATCGAGAGGTCCGTGTCTTACCGGGTTTACGAGATTCGGCTTGGAAGGCCGGGGGAGATCCAGCCGGGGGAGTGACCGAAGTCGAGGCTTTGCCAGCGAAGATCACCTGCTTGCCGGCGAGGATGTGGGACTGCATGGCCGCCCGTGCCCACTCGCTGTCGTGGCGACGAATCGCTTGGACCAGGTCCTGGTGCTGCGCTGCGCTGCGGCGCAGATCATCGCGGTCGTAGCGCGCAAAGGTCTGGTGGACCATCGGCACCTGCACCACCGCCACCAGCAGGGACGATAGCCGCTGGTTGCGACAGGCAGACAGAATCTGCTGGTGCAGGTCGTTGTTGGATTGGGCAATGAGGTGGCGCTGACGGTCGCCGCCCCGGGTGCCGGCCTCGGCGCCGACCTTCTCCACCAGCGCTGAAAAGCGGTCGGCCTCGCGCGCGATTTGGTCGATGTCTCCGTCGGTAGCACGTTGCGCTGCCAATTCGCAGGCATAGGACTCGAGCATCACGCGAACGTCGAAGACCTCGAGCAGGTTGTCGTCTGACCAGTCGATGACCATCGCCCCCCGGTTGGGGTGAAGCTCGACAAAGCCCTCCAGCGCCAGCACGTTGAGGGCCTGGCGCACCGAGGTGCGCGAGACCTGTGCCAGCTCGGCGATCGCCATCTCCCGAATCCAGGCCCCTCCCGGGTAGGTGCCCTTGCGAATGCCATCTCGGATGACCTCGCAGGCCCTGGCCACGTTGGCGGTGGCCTGGATCGGCTGACTCATGTTCACCGCCAGTATTCGGGGCGAGAGAAGCCTTTGGCCTTGGGGTCGGTCTCAACGAAGCGGCGGTACTCTTGCGACTTGTAGCCGGTGACCAGCTTGTTGATCAGATCGCTCTTGGCCACGTCCTGGCGGGCGACCAGGATGATGCGGTACTGGGGCGCGGGGTCTTCCATGGCCAGGGCGGAGCTAAGCAGCATGCCAGCGGCGAGCACATGGTTGCCCAGGATGGCCGCAGCGTCGACCTCAGGCAGGGCACGCGGCATTTGCGGCGCGTCCAGCAGCACCAGTTGCAGGTTCTTTGGGTTGCCGGTCACGTTGCGCTCGGTGGCGCGGCCGGGAGCGACGGCGGGGTCGAGGGTCAGCAGACCCTGCAGTTGCAGGAAGGCCAGGGCCCGGCCCATGGAGGTCGGGTCATTGGGCACCGCGATCTTGGCGCCATTGGGCAGCGCCTTGAGGTCCTTGTGCTTGGCCGAATAGACACCCAGCGGCGCGCTGGGCACTTGCAGCACCTCGACCAGGGTGGCCTTTTGCTGCGTGTTGAAGCTGTCCATGAAGGCGCGGTTCTGGAACACGTTGGCGTCAAGCGAGCCGTCCATCAGCGCGGTATTGAGCTGGATGATGTTGGAGAACTCGGTGGCCTGGACCTTGATGCCCTGGCTCTCGAGATAGGGTTGCACGCCGCGCTTGAACTGGTCAGCGTAGGGGCCGGGGAAGAAGCCGATGCGCAGCACGGACTGGGCTTGGGCCAGGCCGGCGCTGGTCAGAGCCAGTGCAGACAGCAGGGTGAGAACGAGGCGACGAGGTTTCATGGTGATCTCCTGTTGAAAAACGAGTTGATGGAACTGCCTTGCGTGAATCAGGTGCGCTTGTCCGAGCGACGCACCAGCCAGTCGCCCAGCCACTGGGTGGACTGGACCAGCACGAACATGATGATCACGCACCAGATCATCACGCCGGTTTCGAAACGGTAATAGCCAAAGCGGATAGCCAGGTCACCCAGGCCGCCCGCGCCCACCGCGCCCGCCACCGCTGAATAAGCGATGAAGCCGGTGGCGGTGACGGTGAGGCTGCCTAGGAGAGCGGGCATCGCCTCCGGCAGCAGCACCCGCAGCACGATCTGCGTGGGTGAGGCACCGCAGGAGCGGGCCATGTCGACCATGCCACGCGGAACATCGCGCAGGTTCTGTTCGACCAAGCGCGCAAAGTAGGGAATGACCGCAAAGGACAGCGCCACCGCCGCCGCCTTGGGGCCGATGCTGGTGCCCACCACCAGGCGGGAGAAAGGAATCAGCAACACCAGCAAGATGATGAAAGGGAAGGAGCGCAGCGCGTTCACCAGGTAGCTGGCCAGCTTGTGCAGCCAGGGGCGCGGGTAGAGGCCGGCGGGCGCGGCGAGGAACAGCATCACCCCCAGGGGCGTGCCCAGGACCACGGCGCTCAGCATGGTCACGCCGACCATCAAAAAGGTGTCGAGCGTGGCCTTCCACAGGTCGGGGCCGAACTGGACCAGGGTGTCAAACAAGGCGTTCATGCGTCCTCCTGCGGCAGCACGGTCTGGTCGGTCCAGCCCTTGGCGGTTTCGAAGAAGAATTTGCCCAGCAGGCTGGCCGGTTGCGGCGCACGCATGTCGATGCGGTCCACCACCCGCCCTTTTTCCAACACGATGGCGCGGTCACAGAGGTAGCTGGCGACCTTGATGTCATGCGTCACGATGACAAGCGTCATGCCGCGTCGCTCCTTGAGCGACTTGAGCAGACGCAGGATAGACAAGGCGGTGTGCGGGTCCAGCGCCGAGGTGGCCTCGTCACACAGCAAGATGCTGGGCTCGGTGGCGAGCGCACGGGCGATGGCCACCCGCTGCTTTTGGCCGCCCGAGAGCTGCGCCGGATAGGCCTCGGCCTTGTCGCTCAGGCCCACATCAGCCAGGGCCTGCAGCGCGCGGCTGCGCACCTCTTCACCGCCGCGGCCGCTGACCTCCAGGCCGAACATCACGTTCTGCAGCGCGGTGCGGCTGGACAGGAGGTTGAACTGCTGGAAGATCATCCCCACCCGCTGACGGACCTGGCGCAGGTCGGCGTCGCCCAGCGTGGTGATGTCCTGCCCCTGCAGCAGGACGCGCCCGCCACTGGGCGCCTCCAGCCGGTTGATCAGGCGCAGCAGGGTGCTCTTGCCAGCGCCGGAAAAGCCCAGCAGGCCCACCACCTCGCCGGCGTCGATACGCAGGTCGGTGGGGTGCAGGGCATGGACCGCGCCGGTGCCGGCGCCAAAAGTCTTGGACACCTGCTCGAGCACGATCATCGGCGCCGCGCCGCTGGTTGGGGAGTCCGTTTTTTCAGGGGTCATGAGGTTCGATTCGGTTCTGCTCGATTCGGATCTGTTCGCTTCGGTCAATCCTTGTTCACCGAGCGCCAGGCGTCGACCACCTCACCGAGGCGCGGCGTCCAAACCTGGGGCAGCGACAGCGCGTGATCGAGCATGCGCTCGAAGCTGGCAATACGCAGCGGCGCACCCATCACCCAGGGCCGTACCGCGTGGTGCAGGAGCCGCGCGCTGCGCTGGCTATCGCGGGCCAGCTGGTCCAGGGCCTTGCGGTAGTGGTCCTCGAGCAGGTCCAGGTTGCACATGCGGTTGATCAAAACGGTCTGGTCGTCAAAGTCGGCCCACAGGGGCGTGGCCACCAACGCGCCGGGCGTCGTCATGCGATACGGCTGCTCGTCGTTGGCCCAGTCGGAAAGGTACTCGATGCCGTATTCCCCGAGCAATTGCGGGGTGAGCGTGGACTCGCTGTAGTCGGCACCGAACCATCCGCGGGTGTGGACGCCGCAGGCGCGCAGGCGCGAGAGCGTCTCGGCGATGTAGGCGCGCTCTTCGTCTGGGGTCATCGCGCTGGTCTGGGGCCGGGTCACCGACAGGCCGTGGGCGACAAACTCTGCCTCGTCAGCGCGCAGCCGGTCGATCAGCTCCGGGTACTGCTCCGCGGTCAGCGCGTCAACCGCTACCGTGGGACGGATGCCCCGCTGGCGAAGCGCGTCGAGCAGGCGATAGATGCCGACCCGGTGGCCGTATTCCCGGGTAGACACCCGGGAGATATTGGGAAAGTCGCGAATCAGCCCGCCGCCCACGCTGCGCACCTGGGGCCAGCCCTCGGGCAGTGGGTCCTCGTAGGCCTCCAGCACCAAGAGCGGCACCACCGCCAGCTGTCCCGGGCCAGGCCAGCGCAGCACCGGTCGCTCGGGTAGCGGCGACCAGGCCAGGTGCGGGTGGTCGTACCCTGGCTGGCCGTTCGCGGGCCAGGGGCCGGGCTGGAGATCCGCCGGTGGCCAGGTGGCCGGCATTGCGACACGGGCGCTCTGGGCACGCGCCAGCGCCTCGTCGGCGCGCTGCTGCACCGCCTGCGCGTGCGCCAGCTGCTCGTCGTAATGGTGGTCCAGGAAATGGTGCGCCATCTCGTCGGCGGTGGCGAACCACACGCCCTCGTGGCCGGCGATGTGGTCCAGCACCTCGCGCAGATGGCCAATGTGATGAGGCTGACCAATTTGGTAGGGGTGCAGGGCGATGCAAAGCACCCGCCCGCCCTCGTCGCTTTCGGCATAAAGCCGGTCGAAAGCGTCCTTGCAGGCCTGCACGAAGTAGGGCCCGCCATAGGGCCGGCCGTCCCACAGCGGGGCGTCGTTCAGGTCATACGAGTAAGGCAGCGAGATGAGGCGATGCCCCGGAACCAAAATCGGCACCGGAATGTCGTCATGCACCCAGTCGGCGTGATAGACCATGCCGGACTCGGCGATCAGGGCGGGCGTGCGCTCGGTGTTGGTGATGGCTGGCGTGAGAATGCCCTGCAGGTCCATGCCCGTGTGGCGCTTGAGCGCCTCGATGTTCTCGCGGTAGAAAGCGCGCTCCTGCGCCTCGTCCATGCCGTAGAGAAAGCGGGTGTTGTACAGGCCGTGGCTCATCACCGCCCAGCCCCGGTCGCGAATCAGGCGGCCAATCTCGGGGAAGTGGTCGAGCATCCCAAGGTTCAGGGACACGGTGGGGCGAACCGGATAGTCCTGCAACACCTCGTCCATGCGCCACAGCCCGACCCGGTTGCCGTAATCGCGAAAACCGTATTCGCGCACGTCGGGGTGCTGGGGCACACGGTCCCAGGTCTCGCGCCCCACTGCCGGCGGCGGGGTGTACTCGTAGAACTCGATGTTGGGAACGATCCAGACCGCCAGCCGCTTGCCGCCGGGCCAGCGCACCGGTGGACGCCCCGGCACCGGCGCGTAGCGCACAAAGTCGCGGATCGATTTCATCGCGCAGCCTCTGCGCCAGCATCAGCCGGCGTCGGCCAGCCGAGCGCGCGGACATCCGCGTGCTGGGGCAGACCCATCCAGTCAAGATAAACCGCCTCCGCCTGCGCCGCCGACAGGCCGCCGTAGCCGGCAGCGTCGATGAACTTGGCACGCACCTGCTCTGGCGACATGGGCAGGTCGGCGTGGCCGCGCGGCCGACGCACCTCGGGCGAGGCCAGCACCTGCCCGTCCTGCAAATGAACCCAGAGCTGGTCGAAGGGAGCCGCGTCACGCCAGCCCGGCTCGAAGTCCTCGGTGGTGTCGAGCTCCACACAGGCCATCAGCCGGCGCATCTCGGGTGCGCGCACCCACGCGTCATCAAGTTCGCGAAGGCCAACCTGGGAGCGCAAGAGCGCGCAGGCCAGTGCAAAGGGCAGACTGAATTTGGCCTGCAGTGCGTCGTCGGGCATTGCGTAGGGCATGACCGCTGCATGGCGGGCGCTGACCCGCACCCGGATGCGCGTCACCGCGCCAGCCGGCACATTCGGGTGCGCTTCGCGCCAGCCCAGCATCGCCTCGATACCGCGCTGTGCCGCACCCACGACCGGAAAGCGCTTGAGGTTCAGGCGGTAGCGGGCGATCCAGGGGCCCTGCGCTGGCGGGAACTCGGGCGCCAGGTCGACGCGGCCCTGAGGAGAAAAGGCGCGCAGCATGCCGCGTCCGCCCTCGAGCGCCTGCTCGCTGGCCCGTAAGCCAGCCCGGGCCCATTCGGCCGCGGTCACGCCCACGCTGCTGGCCCGGCCACCATGCATCGGCTTGGCCATGGTTCCGAAATTCTCGAACACGCCACCGGCGCTGGAAGCCGCCAGAGCCAGCGCGTGCAGGGTCTCGTCTTCAGACAGACCGAGCACCACGCTGGCCGCGGCCGCCGCGCCCAGCGTGCCGAGAACCGCAGTCGGGTGCCAGCCCTTGTCGTAATAAAGATCGGGCTCACGCACAAAGGCGTCGGCCCAGACCTCGTAGCCAATCGCATAGGCCAGCAGCGCCCGCTCGCCAGAGACCGGGCTCGTGCAGGAATCTGCCGCGGCGAGGATGGCCGGGCAAAGCACCGCACTGGGATGGTTGGAAAAGGCGAAGTCGTCGAAATCGAGCGCGTGGGCGGCGGTGGCGTTAACCAGCGCCGCGGCCGAGGCGGGCAGGCGCTGCCCCTCGCCCAGGCAGCGGGCAGCCGGCTTACCGCCCTGCTCCAAGGCCCAGCGCCGAAGCACCTCGACGACGGGCTCGCGCGCGCCGGCCAGGGCCACCCCCAGGCAGTCGACAAAACCCAGGTGGGCAACCTCCAGGGCTTGCGGCGCCAGGTCGCGCACCTGGGTACGGGCGATCCAGCGCGCGTATTGGCGGGTCAGCGGACTCTGTTTTGTATGCAATCAGGCAACCCCGACAGAGGCATTTCGCGCAGTTTCATTGAACGCGGCGTTTGCAACTGCAAATGCTACTTTGAACTTCGAAGGCATTATGCATACAATTTTCAAAAGCAGACAAGCTGCAAAACCCCTCTGTTCAACCCTCCGCTCCCCCTGCGCCCCACCCGAAACCACCCAGCGATGGCCCATCCCCTGTGGCAACTCCCCGCCAGCGAGGCCTCCCGCCGGATGGCGCGCGGCGAGCTCTCCAGCGAGTCCTATGTACGGGCCTGTTTGGCGCGCATCGAGGCGCGTGAGCCCGAGTTGTTGGCCTGGGCTGCGGTGGACCCCGACCAGGCGATCGCCCAGGCACGGGCCTGCGACGCTGCGCCCCGGCGCAGCCCCCTGCACGGCCTGCCCGTGGGGGTGAAGGACGTGATCCGCACGCGTGACCTGCCCACCCGCTTCAATTCGCCCATCTACCCCGACTTCCAGGCTGGGGAGGACGCCCACTGCGTGGCGGTGCTGCGGTCCCTGGGCGCAGTGATCCTGGGCAAGACCAGCACCCTCGAGTTCGCCAGCGGCGGGCGCATCCCACCCACCCGCAACCCCTGGGACCTGGCGCGCACGCCCGGCGGCTCTTCGTCCGGCTCGGGCGCGGCGGTGGCCGACGGCATGACACCGCTCGCCCTGGGCACTCAGACCGGGGGCTCGACCATCCGGCCGGCCGCCTTCTGCGGGGTCTTCGCGCTCAAGCCGACCTGGGGGCGCGTGCCCTTTGACGGCATCAAGGGCTTTGCGCCGCACCTGGATACGGTGGGCTTCTACGGCCGCAGCGCCCTGGACCTGGCGCTGCTGGCCCAGGCCTTCCACCTGGTCGACGCCCCGCCCGAGCCCCTGCCCGGCCCGCTGCGTCTGGGCGTGTGTCGCACCCCGCTCTGGGCCGAGGCCGAGCCGGAGGCCCAAGCCGCCTTTGAGGCCTTGCTGGAGAAGCTCGCCCGCGAAGGCGTCACGCTTCGGGAGGTGGCCTTTGCGACCGACGAGTCCGACATCAACCGCTGGCAAGACGAGGTGATGCAAGACGGCGGCCGCTACGCCTTCCTGCCCGAGCTGCTGGCAGCGCCCGACCTTCTGCACAACGACTTCAAGACCAAGCTGGGCAACCACCTCGGGCTCACCCCCGAGCGAATGCGGCAGGCCCTGGACCGGATTGCCCAAGCCCGCGTGGGCTGGGAGGCGCAGCTGGGCGGCCTCGACGGCGTGCTCACGCTCAGCGCGCCCGGCGTGGCGCCCCTGGGCCAGCACACGCAGGGCATGGCCACCTTCAACCGGATGTGGACCGCACTGCAGGTCCCCTGCATCAACGTGCCGGCCCTGTGGTCGCAGACGGGTCTGCCCATGGGCCTGCAACTGGTGCACCGCCGCTATGAGGAGGGACGCCTGCTGGCCTGTCTGCTCGCCCTCCTGCCCCACCTCGACACCGAACGACATCCCTGGAGTGACCATGCCGACCATTGACCGCGGGCACGAGCCCGAGCTGGCGATTCAACAAGACGACGCCCGTCTGGCCTTCGAGGCCATGACCGGGGGCGGCGTGGCCATCTTGCCCCTGAGCGTGTCCTACGCGATCTTCGCGCACACAGCCGAGGGGGTGGAGCGCATCTACAAGCTCAAGCAGCGGCCCATGACCAAGCCCAACGGCGTCATCGGCAACTGGGACATTTTTCAGGATGTGTTCGAGGTAGGCCAGCGAGACCGCGATTTGGTGCGCTGCCTGACGCTGGACCATGATCTGCCGCTGTCTGTCGTGGCCCCGTTCAACCCGCATCACGACTGGCTGCGCACCGTGGAATGGGGCGCGCTGCGGCGTTCGACCAAAGGTCAGACCATGGACCTGCTCATGAACGCGGGCCCGCTGCACAACGCGCTGGCGGCGATGAGCCTTGAGCAGGGCAAGCCGCTCATGGGATCGTCGGCCAACGCCTCCGGCTCGGGCAGCAAGTTCGAGCTGCTCGAGGTGCAGGAGGAACTGCGTGCCGGCTGCGAGTTGGTGCTGGGCTACGGGCGCTCACCCTACGCCAACGAGTTCGGCATGGGCAGCACCATCGTGGAGCTTCCGAGCTGGCGCATCCTGCGCTGGGGCGGCTGCTTCGAAGCGCAGGCCGCGATCGTGGAAAAGACCTTCGGCGTTCGCTGGCCCGACCGGCCTGCCGACGGCAAGTGGTCGCTGGTATGAACCGGGCGCTCTCGGCGGCAGTCGGGGCAGCCGCCCTGCCCCGCGCGATGCAGCAGCTGCAGTCGCTGGCGGGGATGATCGGCCAGACACCGCTGCTGCACCTCACGGTGGGTTTCCGTGGCAAGACCTACACGCTCTGCGCCAAAGCCGAGTCGTACAACCTCACCGGCAGCATCAAAGACCGCATGGCCTGGCGCATCCTGCGCGACGCGGTGCTCGAGGGCCGCTTGCTACCCGGCGCCACCATCGTCGAGGCGACCAGCGGCAACACCGGCATCGCCTTCGCCGCCCTCGGCCGAGCCCTGGGCCACCCGGTGCGCATCCTCATGCCAGACTGGATGAGTGAGGAGCGCAAGGCGCTGATCCGCCTCTACGGCGCCGAGGTCGAGCTGGTCTCGGCTGCCGAGGGCGGCTTCTTGGGTAGCATCGCCCGGGCTCGGCAAATGGCCCAGGGCCGGGACGATGTGTTCCTGCCCTCGCAGTTCGACAACTGGGCCAATGTGCAGGCACACGAGGACGGCACTGGTCCGGAGATCCTTGAGCAGCTCGCGCGCAACGGGCTCACGCCCAGCGCCTTCATTGCCGGCGTGGGCACAGGGGGCACGGTGATGGGCGTGGGCCGGGCCCTGCGCAAGCGCTTCCCCGGCCTGCCGGTCCATCCGCTGGAGCCGGCGGAGTCACCTACCCTGAGCACCGGCTGCAAGCGCGGCAAGCACCGCATTCAGGGCATCTCTGATGAATTCATCCCGGCGATCTGCCGGCTCGACGAGCTCTCCCCGGTGGTCGCCGTGCATGACGGCGACGCGATCCGGATGGCGCAGCGCATCAGCCGTCAGTGGGGCCTGGGCGTCGGCCTGTCCTCGGGCGCCAACCTGCTGGGCGCGCTCAAAGTGGCAGAGCGCCAGGGCCCCGGCTCCCTGGTCGTCACCGTTTTCTGCGACGACAGCAAGAAATACCTCTCCACCGATTTCGCGCGCACGCTGCCGGCCGAGCCTGGCCACTTGTGCGACGAGGTTGAACTGCTGGACTGGCGGCCCTTGCCAGCGGCCGGCGCAGGACTGCAAGCGGCATTGAACTGATATGGCACTCGAACACCTCACCATCCTCGACCTGACGCACATGCTCTCAGGCCCCTACGGCAGCATGCTGCTGGCCGATTTGGGCGCGCGCACGATCAAGGTTGAGCCCCCCGGTCAGGGCGAGGGCACCCGGCGCCTGCTGGAGAACGACCCCGACTTTTCGCGTCTGGGCATGGGGGCCTACTTCCTCACGCTCAATCGCAACAAGCAAAGCGTGTGCATCGACCTCAAGAGCCCGCGCGGTCTGGAAGTGTTCAAAGACCTGGTGCGACATGCCGACGTGGTGGTGGACAACTTCAGCGCGGGCGTCCCTAAGCGCCTGGGCATCGACCAGGACAGCCTGGTGAAGGTCAATCCGCGCATCATCACCTGCTCGATCACCGGCTTTGGCGAAACCGGCCCGGCAGTGCAGCGGCCCGCCTTCGACCAGGTGGTGCAGGCCATGGGCGGCGGCATGTCGATCACCGGCTCGCCCGAAACCGGCCCGATGCGCGCCGGCATCCCGATTGGCGACCTGGGCGGTGGCCTCATGGCCGCGATTGGCATCCTGGCCGCGGTGGCCGACCGGGAGCGCAGCGGACGCGGCCAGCATGTGGACATCTCGATGCTCGACGCCCAGGTCTCGATGCTCAATTACATGGCCACCATGTACCTGATGTCCGGCCAGGTGCCCGAGGGCATTGGTAACAGCCATTTCGTCCACGTGCCGTACAACAGCTACCCGACGGCCGACGGCCACATCATCGTGGCCTGCATCGGAGACCCTTTCTTCAAGGCCTTCCGCGACCTGATGAACATCCCGGGCCTGGCCGACCCGGCGCTGGAGCGCCAGCCGGTGCGCTATGCCCGCAAGGCCGAGATCGACGCCTGGGTGAGTGAGGCGCTGCGCCAGCAGCCCACCGCCCACTGGCTGAAAGTTCTTGGAGAGGCCCGCATTCCCTGCGGCCCGGTGAACGACTTCGCCCAGGCGCTGTCTGACCCGCAGGTGGTCGCCCGGGACATGGTGGTTTCGGTGCCCCTGCCCTCGGGTGAGTCCGTGCGCATGCCGGGCAACCCAGTCAAGCTCGAACGCGCAGCCCAGGGCTTTACCCCGCCGCCAGCGCTCGGCGCGCACACCGACGAGGTGCTCACCCATCTGGTGGGCTATGCGGCGGACGAGGTCGCAGCCCTGCGCGCTGCCGGCGTGGTGGGCTGAGGCGACACACGCACAGGACCCCCTGGCCATGACCCAGCTTCTCATCACCGACGTCGCCCCGCGCGACGGCCTGCAGAACCAGCCGACAGACCTGCCCACCGCCGACAAGGCTTGGCTGGTTGAGGCGTTGGCCGGCTGCGGCCTGCCCAGGATCGAGGCCACCAGCTTCGTCTCGCCCCAGGCGGTGCCGCGCATGGCCGACGCGCCGGCGCTGATGGCGGCGGTTGCGCCGCTGGCCGCCAGCCACCTGTGCGTGCTGACCCCCAACCTCAAGGGCCTGTCGCGCGCCGCGCAGGCAGGCGCGCAGGAAGTGTGCGTGGTGCTCTCGGCCACCGAGACCATGAACCGCCGCAATATCCGCATGGGCCTGGACGAGGCCGAGGCCACCTGCCGGGAAGTGCTGGCCCAAGCCCGCGATATGGGGCTGCGCAGCCGGGCCTATGTGGCCGTGGCCTTCGCCTGCCCCTACGAGGGCGCAACACCGCCCGAGGTGACGCTGCGCCTGGCGCGGCGCATGGCCGAGGGTGGCGCCGACGAGGTAGTCATTGCCGACACCATTGGCGCGGCCCACCCCGGCGAAGTGCAGGCACTGGCCCGAATTGCAGTCGATGAACTCGGAGCGCAGCGGGTGGGCATTCACCTGCATGACACGCGGGGCCTGGGTCTTGCCAACGCCTGGGCGGCCATGCAAGCGGGCGTGCGTCGCTTCGACAGCAGCGCCGGCGGCGTCGGCGGCTGCCCTTTCGCACCGGGCGCTGCGGGCAACCTGGCCACCGAAGACCTGGTCTGGCTGGCGCAGGAGAGCGGCTACGAGACCGGGGTCGACCTTCGGGCGCTGATGGGGGTCATCGAAGAATTCGGCCGCAGACTGGGCCAGCCCTTGGGCGGCCGCAGCCATGCCTGGCTGCGCCGGCATCTGGGTCTGGCAGACGCCGGGAGCCTCCAATGACTGGGCCAAACACCCCCGCCGCTCAAAGCAACGCCTCCCCGGCACGGGTACCGGCACTGTCGCTGTCGCTGGATCATGTGGGTTTGATCGTTCCGGATCTGGAGGCCGCACGTGCGCTCTGGTCCGACCTGGGCTTCACCCTCACCCGCCGCGCCGATCACACCCGCACCGGCCCCGACGGGCAGCGGGTACCCGCTGGCAGCGCCCAACACTCGGTGATGCTGGAGACCGGCTACATCGAGCTGATGCAGATCACCGACCCGCATGCCGGCCACCCGCTCACTCCGGCCATGCAGCAGCGGTTTGGCCTGCATATCCTGGCCCTGGCCACCGAGGACCCGAAGGCCACCCACGCGGCGCTGGCCGCGCGCGGCTGCGCCCTGAGCCCGGTGATGGATTGGTCGCGCCCGGTAAGTGAAGACGGAGCCGAGGGCCTGGCCCGCTTCCAGTTCTTCGACACGCCCTGGCAGGCCAGTGACGCCTCCTACTTCTGCTGGGTGCGGCACATGACGCCCGAGCTGATGCGGCCGCCGGCCCTGCTCACGCACGCCAACGGCGCGCAGGCCTTGCGCGGCCTCACCTACGAAGGGTCTCCAGCGTCCTGCGAGGGCTGGCGCGCCCGCCTCGCTTCGCTGGCGGTCGACCTGAGAGACGGCCTGCGCGTGGTGGCCACCGCGCCGTCCACCCAAGTGCTGCCAGTGGCCATCGAGGTGGCCTTTGCTGACCTGGGCGAACTCGCAGACCGCGCACGCCGCTGCGGCATCGAGCCCAAGCCGGTCTCTGGCGGGCTGCAACTGGACCTGGGCCCACGCAGCCCGATTCGGATCGAGGCTCGCTCGGGCTCGTCAGCCTGAGCAATTCGCCCCAAGAGCGCATCAATGCCATTCGTTGGCTCTAGCAAAGTGCGCGTGTTGGGGGCTATGTGTGTGAGGGATGAGGCTGTACCGCAGCCCTT
>JACCEB011529024.1_pt1 | contig 12919 bp, 6 predicted proteins | sample 7454761 | NCBI WGS metagenome assembly JACCEB01 (sample SAMN15323454, study PRJNA562643) | freshwater metagenome | isolation source: river surface water | place: USA:Blue River Watershed | collected 2017-08-18 | reverse complement strand
GCGGCCCACTTGTCGTCTGCAGCGGCCACAGTGCAGCCCGATTATGGCACGCTCGCCGCCCGCATTGCCATCAGTAACCACCAGGCAAATACCCGTGGTGTGTTCTCAGAAGTGATGCACACGCTCGCACACCAGGTCCATCCGAAGACCGGCAAGGCTGTGCGATACATTTCGGAAGAGCTGGAGGCCACGATTGCAGCAAATGCAGAGGCCATTAATGCCCGCGTGGATTACGAACGCGATTTCCTCTTTGATTACTTCGGATTCAAGACGCTGGAGCGTGCTTATCTCCTAAAAGACAGCTCAGGGAAAATCTTGGAGCGGCCCCAGGATATGTGGATGCGCGTAGCCCTCGGAATCTGGGGTACCAACCTGGAGGAGGCCTTCCGCACCTACGACCTGATGAGCCAGAAGTTCTTCACGCACGCCACACCGACGCTATTCAATGCCGGCACTCCCAACTCGCAGCTCAGCTCGTGCTACCTACTTGCAATGGACGATGACAGCATTTCGGGCATCTACAAGACCCTGAGTGACTGTGCGAAGATTAGCAAGCACGCAGGCGGGATTGGTCTGCACATTCACAATGTTCGCGCCAAGGGTTCGCTCATCCACGGGACCAACGGGTCCTCTAATGGGATTGTACCGATGCTCCGCGTATTTAATTCCACAGCCCGCTACGTTGACCAAGGAGGTGGTAAGCGCAATGGATCCTTCGCCATCTACCTGGAGCCCTGGCACGACGACGTGGAGGACTTCCTGCGTCTCAAACTGAATACTGGTACGGAGGAGGAGCGTGCCCGCGACCTGTTCTACGCAATGTGGATGCCTGACCTCTTTATGGAGCGCGTAGAGGCCGGTGGAGACTGGACGCTCTTCTGTCCTGCGGAGGCACCTGGGCTCGCCGATGTGTGGGGCGACGAGTTCAAGGCCCTGTATGAGCGCTATGAGGCCGAGGGCCGCGGGCGCCGCAAGATTCCTGCGCAGCAGCTGTGGTTCCAAATCCTGTCGGCGCAGATTGAAACCGGCACTCCCTACTTGGTCTATAAGGACGCTGCCAATCGCAAGTCCAATCAGCAGAACCTGGGGACTATTAAGAGTAGCAACTTGTGTGTAGCTCCAGAGACACTAATTACCACTGAAAATGGCGAGTTCCCTATTTCAACACTTGCAGGACAGGTTGTTAAGGTATGGAATGGGACTCGTTGGTCTGAAACTCAAGTTGTACAAACTGGCGCAAACCAGCCTGTAATTGGGGTTGATATTGCAGTTTCTACAGTAGAAAATGATGGCTCTACTCGCCTTTCAATGAAGCATATTGAATGTACTCCTTATCACAAGTTCCTATTGGACGATAATAATGGCACTTGTATTGCAAATGCGGCCCGTGTTGACGCGCAGGACTTGAAGCGGGGAACGTGTCTGCGTTCCTGGATGGACAATAATGGCACTGTGTATGACGCAGTTGTGTGGAATGTTGTAAATTACAACCGTACGTGTGATACATACTGCTTCAATGAGCCAGAAAACAATGCGGGTATCTTTAATGGTGTCCTTGCAGGAAATTGTGCGGAAATCATTGAGTACAGCTCTCCTGAGGAGACGGCCGTGTGTAACCTCGCCAGTATCGCCCTGCCGGCCTACGTGGATCTCAAGCGGAAGCAGTTTGACTTCGCCAAGCTCCGCGAGGTGGTGAAGCAGATTGTGCGGAACCTGGACCGCGTCATTGACATCAACTATTACCCGACGCCCGAGACCCGCCGTTCCAATATGCGTCATCGTCCGATTGGCATTGGTGTGCAAGGCCTGGCCGACGTGTTTGCCATTCTGCGCTTGCCGTGGGAGGACGCTCGTACCGCCGAGCTCAATCAGCGCATCTTTGAGCACATCTATTACGCGGCTGTGGAGACGTCTGTAGAGCTGGCCGTTGAAAAGGGCGCCTACGAGTCCTTCAATGGGTCACCGGCATCAATGGGGCATCTCCAGTTTGACCTCTGGGGCACCACACCACGGTCCGAGATGGACGGTACGCTGGATTGGAATGCACTCAAGCTGCGTGTTATGCGCGACGGCCTGCGCAACTCCCTACTTGTCGCTCCGATGCCGACTGCGAGTACATCTCAGATTCTGGGCTATAACGAGTGTATTGAGCCTTTCACGAGCAACATCTACACGCGCCGCACACTGGCCGGCGAGTTCATTATTGTGAATAAATACTTGATGCGCGACCTGATGACGTTTGACCTGTGGGACGAGACGATGAAGCAGAAAATCATTGCTCACAATGGGTCCATTCAGGACATCGCGGAAATCCCAGAGCCCCTCAAGCGCCTTTACAAGACGGCGTGGGAGATTAAGCAGCGGACCCTGATTGATATGGCTGCGGACCGCGGGGCGTTCGTATGCCAGAGCCAGTCGCTCAACTTGTTTATGTCTGACCCGAACTTCGCCAAGCTGACGTCAATGCATTTCCACTCGTGGAAGCGCGGGCTTAAGACGGGCATCTACTACTTGCGCACGAAGGCGCCTGCGGCGGCCCAGAAATTCACCGTGGATCCCGAGCTGCTCACCGCAATTGAGGCTGACAAGGCCAAGCGACGGGCCGATGAATTGGCGGCGGCTGAGGGATGCCTGCATTGCTCCTCTTAGTGGGGGTCTAAGCCCCCCACACCCCCTCTCCCAATCTAGCTTCGCATTCACACACACCACCCCTAATAGTTAATATACATTAACAGTAATTATATATTATCTATATAATTATCTTAATGCGAAGCCTTCATTCAAGGGAGGGGGTATGGGGGACGTCCCGTCCCCCAAGGAGTGTTTAGAAATCATTACAAAATACCACACCACTAAATAAGTATGGACGCAACCACAGCCGAATCAATGCCTGCCCTAATGGACAGACTCGGCGATATTTTTGAAAAGGTCGCCGAAAATCCAAATATGCCTGCGCAAATCTACGCTCTTTTTTCATTCATTAGTAAAATACTGTTTGAATATAAGACCGCCCTAGAGTCCGGTCAGACCACGGGTTGGGCTGATAAGCTACAGTTAGAGGATGGTTCGCCAGCCTTTCAGCCCCACGAGGCACGGATGTTGGAAAATTCCCTCGCACCAATGGCCGACAATGTCCGCGCCCTGTTTGCTGGTCCCGCCACCAACAAGGGGTTCAACGCCAGAGGTGGAGCGAAATTCTCCCTACCGTCCCTAAAAGCTCCCAACCCTCCCCTAAAAGTCCCCAGTCCAACCTCTGTGGCATCTTCCGCACAGGCCCTTACACGTACAATGAAAGATGACAGTAACCTGTCATTGGACTATCTCGTAGAGACGGTGGCAGAGTATTTGGACAAACTAAATACAACTAGTCGGCATATTGCGGAGAAGGCCGGCATACTCCGCTTTGAGAAGACATTTCCTGTCATTCCTATTCCCACGCCATTTGCCGGCATCCCCCTACAAGTTCCATCACGGATGTTAGTGCTTGTGCTACAGGGGGTCCTGGAATTTATACGTATTTCCTTTGCATTTTCGGAGTCCCGTGCCGGCGTACTGGCCCGTATTTTTACGTCCATTGGTGGTGCCCTATTAGAGGCTGGTAAGGGCGACTGGAAGAGCGCACTATTTACTATTATAGGTGCATTGAATGGCCAAATGGTTGTAATAGGGGCGGTTGGTAAAATGATGGTGAAGATTTTGTCATTTATCAGCGATGATATTTCGTCCCAGCTCGGCTGGGCGGCCTATGACTCGGCGAAATCCTGGGTGGCTGGTATTTGGATATTTGTATTTTCAGTATTTGCTCCTGGCGCTGTACGGGGGCTTGTAGAGTCACATTTAGAAGAACTCAATGGAATTATTGACACACTCAACCAGAAAATGGGTGAGACAGTGGCTGCACTGGAGTCAAATCCTGCGTTCTCCTGTCATAACATTAAGTGGGAACAGCAGGCGCCTATTGATTTTTCATCATTGGACCGCCTACAAAATCTGATGAATAATCCTGGATTTTATTGCAGTAAGGAAATACAGTCACTCATTCACGGACTGAAATCAAATCCTCCCGTGCGGATTATTTTGGAACTGCTTGGGCTGCCGACGACCGAGAAGGGAATTACACGTATGTGCGCGAAATTACCTGCTCATTTAGTTGGTCAAAATCTTGGAGCTACCCTAATAGACGGTTTGGAGCCCGAAGTGGTGCTGAAATCACCTGCGCCGGCGGGCTGCGAAAATCCTCCTTCGGTAGAGGCTGTGCGGCAGACATTGGCTGGTGTTTTTGCTCCTGGGGTGAATCCTAACCCGAACCCTCAATAAAATTCTAAATTACGACTTCAGAACTCCAATGCGGTAGTGCCCATAGGGCCCAACACGCTATGCGTGGAGCTAGATTTGGAAGGGTGTTGTGGGGGGGGGCGTCAGCCCTCCACCTTTACCCCTGCAAGCCCGTGCAGGAATACAAGTAGGTCGCGGTCAAAGCCCCAGAAGCAGCTCACAGGTGCCTCCGCAGGAATCTTGCGCGAGCTCAAATTCGCATCGTGACTGAGGGCCACAATAATTTGCTGGGGAGGAATTTCCATAACCTCCTCTTCACGGCCGGCCAACCACGCCTCCCCCTCCGCAACATTTACGGATGGGAAAGCGCGCTCCGCCCAAAACGACTTATAAAATGTCATACTAGCCTCGCTCACGCGAGCACCAAGTGGTAAAGCCCAAGGGGGGACATTTACAGCCGACTTGCCTGACATCAGGTCGTACATCGCCAGCATCGTCGTGGCAACAGCGCGAGGCTTGGCCGCCAGACCAGGCCCAAAGACGCCCTTTGTGAGCCACGCCACACGCCGGCGGAACGATGTCGCAGGGTAGAAATCGTCATCGTCCATCATCACAATAATATCGTGGGCCGCGCGCTCAATCCCCGCATTCCGCTTGTCCCCAATTGCCGTCTTCTTGGCAAGTGGCAGGTAGCTCACCGTAATCTCGGGATGGTCCGCGGCAAACTTCAGGATTTTATCCGACGCCGCCTTCTCCTGGTCATCACTATCCTCCACTACAAGCCACTCAATCTTGGACCGTGGGTAATCCGTCGTCAGCAGGTTGAACATCGGCAGGTCAATGAACTTGCGCCGATTGTACGTCAGGGTCAGCACCGTAATAGGCGGGCAGTCATCAGGCGTCAGCACTGGGGGCAGAACGCGCGACCCCTGTCCCCCACGACCCTCCGCAACCGCTTCTACAAGTCGTCCCACAGGCCCCTGTGCGCTCACAATGGACTCCTCCCAGCGATTCCGTGCAAGCGCCTGGCGCACTCGCACATCGTCCGCATCATAATCGTACAGGCGCAAAAAGGCCCGCTCCAGGTCCGAGCGCAGACTTTCCATATTCACCTCATACATTCCACGCTTGGCCCCATCGCTAACACCCAAATAGGCAACTCCCGTAGCCTCATCATCCCCATAATAGTCCTTAAACACAGGTAGGCCAGTCATTAACGCAAAGGCGCCGGCCGCCTCGGCCTCTGCCGCGGGGTAGCCGAATCCCTCGCCACAACTGACAATTAGGTGAGCAGGGTGATACTTCTGGAGGCGCTGGAGCTCATCGGCGGGCAGCTCACGCACTGCAATTTCCACGGTGCCGGCTGTGTGAGCAGCGGCGGCAGTGAGCTTGGTCCCCACATCTGCACGCGTGGTGTAAATGCGGAGCTTTGGGTCAGTGGCTCGCCAGGCCGAGAGAACCGCCTCTGCTGCCGCGGCCTTCGTCTCGGAGCCACCGATGAACGCCACGAAGCCGGCCGCTTTGCGATCAGGCAGACTGGCCGCAGCCGCTGCGGCAGCCTTCTTACCGACCTCGGGCACCCCATCAGAGCCGAGCGACCAATGCACAATACACACCTTGTCCTCGTGGCCAGCACCCATAACCTCCCTAATAGTCCTCGCCGCAGCCTGGTCACGTACCCACACCTGGTCAAATGAGAGCAGGTAGGGATTGTAGGAGGTTGGCTCGTAATGCTCCACATTTGCAAGAAGAATATTCGTCACGGACCAAGGGACCGCCGAATATACAGGGTGCTCCAGGTGGAACTGGATGTCGGCCTGCTTGGGAGGCTCACGGGGGTCCAGGAGATGTACGTGACCAATCCGCCCAGGGGCGGCGGCACGAACAAGCTCGGACAACACAGCGGCATCACGTGTAAGACCAAACGTGTTGGCCTTATTGTATATGATATTCACTTGTAATAGCGGCTGTTTAGAAGATTTAGAAGGCATATATTTATCCTAGAATGATTATCTTTTAAACTATGCTAATAGTTAGTATGCGGAATCCATTAGGAAATCCGATTAGAGACATTGGGTATGTTGCGTGGAAGGACGAGTACGCGCCATTAGAACATATGAAGGGAGCTCTCTGGAAAAAGGCCATTGCGTCCGAAACACGCGCCTACAAGTCAGTCGCCGACCTACCTGATGTGGTGCGTCAGGCAAAGAAGAATGCGGACCAGCTACGGGCCGGCTGGAGAACATTTGACCGTGATGTATTTGAGGCTGGAGGGGGAATGGTGAAAATCACCCCCGACAATGAATGGGCGTGGACTGGAGAAGCAATCAGCACACGGCGGCGATTTGAAGACCTTGATGCAGACGGCGAATATGTGTGGGAAATTCGGGACTTGACGGATGAGGCGGACAATTACGGGGCGTTGAAGGACCGGTCTGAACTCGGCCTCTACAAGCGGGATAGTGCGAAGCCCATTTGGACACGGCGAGGCGTGGGGTCAGAAGTGGCTGTGTGCGACGGGCGTTGTTATTACACTCTCGTCAAGAACTTACACCGCGCCTATGTGGTGGAATCGTGTAACGCCTTGACGGGCACAGACCGTCGCCAGCATATGCACGAAGACGCAGAGACCATCAACCTCACACTCCTAAAAGCCCCGTGTGGAGCATTGTACGTGTCGGCGGATGATTCAGGGAAAACGGCCTTATATGAGATCCCTGGCGGAGCGGCCGCAAAGGCCAAGCTCGTAGATAAGTCGTCGCATTCACAGAATCCAGTTGGACCAGGAGCGTGGATTGCACTGGAAGCTGATGGGACAGCAAAGGGTCGCGGAAAGGTCCGCGGCTGGCCCCTCCCAAAGGACGCTGAGCCTGTTTGGGGTGACTATATGCGCGGCTTCTTGCTCGCCTACAAGTTTGGTTCTACACAACTCTATGGATGGGGACCGAGTACTCTTGAGCCCTTGGTTCAGACCGAGATTGGCATATTTGACGCCGACCCGTGGACAACCTGGCACAAAGGGTCCGCGGCAAGGTTCTTCATCTCTCCCTTGACTGCCGAGCCATACATTCTAACAATTGACAAACTGGCACAATCTATGACGACTTCCACACTCTATCAAACACCAACGACCGCTACGCTAACACCCATACCACCCCTAATAGTATATCGTCAAGAGGCTATTAGCAGGGACGGGACACACGTTCCATACCATATGATAGGTCTAACGTGTGAAAAACCGAAAGGCTTACTTGTATATGGGTATGGGGCATATGGGTCTACAACGCACGCCCGTAAAATATGGCCTCTTTGGGCTCCACTATTAGAGGCTGGTTGGGTACTGGCGTATGCATATGTACGAGGAGGCGGTGATGGAGGAGAGCCGTGGGCGGAGGCAGGGCGTCGTCTTGGGCGCCTGAGGGCCGTGGAGGACTTTGAGGCGGTTATTAGGGCCGCACAGAAAGTTGCAGAGGTTCCGCCACAGCGCACTGTGATTTCGGGCCGGTCTGCGGGGGGTGTGCTAGTAGGAACGACGGTGGCGCGGCATAGGGATGGTGATTTGATGGGGGCGGCATTTGCGGAGGTTCCGTATTTGGATGTATTGCGGACCACAACAAATCCTACGCTCCCCTTGACGACAATTGAGTATAATGAATTTGGGAATCCGCGCGAGCGCTTGGAAGATTTGATGTCGGTGATGCGGGTGTCGCCGGTTGATTTGGCGGCGGGCCGTGGTGCGCCTGGTGTGTTTGTGCTATCCCGGGCCGGCGGAAAGGATACGCAAGTCCTGGCCTACGAGCCGCTCAAATGGACGTTGCGACTGCGCGAAGGAGGGGCAGGGGAGGGCAAGTTGTTCGCCTATGAGGCGGACGAGGGGCACTTTTATGGGCGGGAGGCGGATATTACGGCGCGGGCCACGGACCTAGCAATACTGATGACCCGGTTGGATAAGCCGCGTGTGCGTGAAAAAATCGCACATATAGATATACAAATGGCCCGCTCTACTCGCTCTGCTACTCGTAAGGTTTCTGGTGGTCGTCGTCGTCGCGCTTCTGTCCGTAAGTCTAAGAAGAACATGCGCAAGTCCCGTAAGGTCAATATGCGTAAGTCCCGCAAGGGCAATGTTATGCGCAAGTAAGTGGATGGCTTTGCCCCCACACCCCTTAGCACAGCTTATTAAATGAAAGCTCCGCGCTCAGCGCCTTGGGCCCTACGAGCACAACCGCATTGGTGTTTGTTGTAAAAAATACAAAAGTACAAACCAAATTTCCTACCACACACACATCCTAATAGCCCTCAATTGTAAGTCCTTCCAAAGCCCTTACATCTGAAGCGCCGCCCGTTCCTCTTCATCACCCAGCATAATCTGGCAAGTGTCCGCTCCACGTCTCTTATAGCCCCCAGCCGCCGCCCCACCACCATAAATGAATCGTTGTCTGTGTTCTTCGTGCGGATTATGCTCCTGGAGTGCCGCCCGATGTTTAGCCGTTCCATATCCTTTGTTTGTCGCAAAGCCAAACCGCTCAGCCACCTCAGGTTCGCGCGCGCAGAATTCCCGCACCCAATCATCGTGTGCTTCCTTGGCCAAGATGGACGCCGCCGCAATAGACAAGTAGGTAGCATCACCATCTATAATTGTATATACAGTACCAGGTTCATATTTACACGGCAAAGTCCCATCAATCAAGAGACGACCAGGACGTGTTTTCAAACCTTCTACTGCACGTTCAAAGGCGGTCTGATTTGCCCACGTGACTCCGTGTGCATCCAACTCAGCCGCCATAACCATTCCAACGCCCCAAGCAACGGCAAGTTCTTTGATCGCGGTGGCATATTCAGCACGGCGTTTTGGTGAAAGCTTCTTGGAGTCACGAAGTTTGGGCGCAAGGGCCCGCATTTTGTCCGACCAGGCTGCTTCTGCGGGAAGGATTACAGCAGCAGCTGTCAATGGTCCCCAGAAACAACCCCGACCGGCTTCATCTAGTCCCGCTTCTAGGATTTCATCTTGGATATGGCGTGTGCGAAGTGTGATGGCTTGTGTTGCTGTAGTTGTGCTCATAGTGAGGGTGCTATTAGGGCGTGTGAGCCGGCCCCCTCAATTTTAATCGGCAGAGGTAGTAAGATGGATAAGGTCACACTACTACTAGGGATACTTATAGGGGCAGTTGTCATATTATACTTTACCCCTGTGTGGCGTGATTTTTCACGCCCTGAATACGAGGGATTTACGAGCTCCTCTTCGTCCTTTAAAGCAAAAACGTTCGGTTCATCATCCTCATCGTCATCATCCTCGTCATCGGATATTACAATTGGCTCATCGTCTTCAAGTACATATACAGCGGCCACCGCACCTGCTAAATGTCCTCCTCCTCCGAATATTGAGGATGCTGTATCAAAGGCTATTACAGATGCGCTGGGAAAACTAGGTGGTGGCGGTAGTGCTGGGCGCAACAAGAAACATATGAATCTTGGTGCATCGCCTACAAATACTGCAGATGCAAATACTCCATTGCCGGCACCTCCATTGAATATGGAAGCGCTGATTAAACTTTCAAAATCATTAATGCAGCCAGGTATATCTGCAGACTATGCGTCAGTACGAAATATGTTTACGACGAAATATGGTACTCAGGCTACATTACAGCCAACGGACCATTCTAGTGCTTTCTTAATTTATATAGAATACAGTAATTTTTACACAAACTTCTACAATATTTTGGACGAAAGCAATAAGGCAGTATTTAGACGTGCGCCGATTGACCAGCAGGCGACGGCGATTTCTATGATTAATACATTTGGCCTGGAAACGATGATTTACCTGCACCAGCAGTTGGACCCGAATTTTGAGGCGGATTTCGGCGATGACTATGAAGGTGAAGATGATGGGACTGGATCTGGGACTGGATCTGGGGCTGGCTCTGGTACATGTAAGGATAATCAGAAGATGATTGATGAGCTGCGGGGTTGTTTGACAAGTAGCGATGTGAATTGTGTGCAGAAAGTATTAGACAAATATTCAGAAACAAATATAACAAATGTAACAAACACCATAAATAAACCCTCTCCAGATGAGAATGAAAAAAAGCCAGGGAGTTCATCAAGTAGCTTGAAAGACAATACTGTTATTCCCCCAGGTGGTTCATCTAGTAGCTTTAAGGGTAACATAACTACTCCCCCTCCTGGCGGTTCATCAAGTTCATACAAATACACACCTCCTCCAACTGCACCAGTAGGGTCTTCTAGTTCCTATGGTTTAGTTATACCACCCGTAGCCCCAGGTCCTACTAGTAGCAGCAGTGGGAGTATGAGCTATGGTGCAACTGCGACTGTAAGCTCAGGGTTAGGTGGAGGCGAAGAAGAATGTACAGATGGAGATGTGGAGGTCGTTGTCAAAATGCAACCACCACCTGCCGCAGCTCAATCAAGTTGCCCGGTTTGTGATGGATCAGGATGCAACTTATGCTCTGGAACAGGCTCACCAAGTCTGGGCCAGGGGGCAAATTGGAACTACATAACGCCCCAGGTGTCAAAATGCAAATCCGACGAACCTATTGATATGCGCTGGGGGTATTAAGCAGTTTAAAATCGGCGCGGTAGGTCCCGCACACACACACCACCCTAATAGTACTATACGATGCGTGTTTCATTAGAAATAATACATCGTTTAATATAGAAGTATGTCATCAAGTAGTTCGGCTAGAACTGCAAGTTCAGACCCGCCACAGTCTGAATTATATTATATTCGGCTTGGTGCTGGAGTTACAAAGGATATTGCAACACAAATTGTGGCTGCACTTCCAACAAAGGGTCGTCTTGCATCCGTATCAGATGGTAGTAATACATCGTATGTTATGAAAGCAGCAGCTGGTGCAAATGCTGGCGGTGGTTGGGTTCAAGATTCAACTGTGTCCGCATCCGCGGGTACAACATATTACGATTACACTGGATTCAAGACAGGATTAAGTGGCCCAATACAAATGGCAGGTGGGTTTCCAGGTATATATGTGTTTGGTAAAAAGCCGGCAAAAACACTTGCAACGGATACAATCTCTACCACCCTAACTGTAACAGTTGGGACAACTCAGTATCCTCTTACAATTTACAGTGCTACTGCAACGTCGTATAGCATTTATGACACATCTAACGGCTCCTCTAGTAGCTTCACGGCTCGTATTGGATCATCAAGTAGTTCTGCGGTTCCTATTACACGCCGTCCAATTTATAATACATCAAAACCGTTATATAATGAATTGTATTTAGTAAATATTACTACTTCTCCTTCTGTTTCACAAAGTTATCAGGCATTTATTAATTTTATATCAGCATATTTCCCAATTGGTACTCGTATTGCAACAGTTACTGAAGCAAATACTGAAATAAACAAGAAATCATTAGTTCAAGATGCAGGCTATACATATTTTATAGCAATGGATGGTAACACAGTTAAATATTATGCATCCATTAGTGATCTAAATACAAATACATCAGCAATCCTACCTGCAACCAGTACTGGTATTAAGATGCTCTTATATGGTCCCAAACCGATGCATGGAGGTATAAATTCAACAACAGGTGCTACAAATTCATTTATTCAGACTTACAATGGAGTAACCTATAAAACGTGGTCTATCATGAATCGTCCAGGATATTACAGCGCGTTAGAAGTCCCAACTTCAATTGGATCCTCAAGCTCGTCAAGTAACTTAGCTGTGAAGCAGCTTGCGTCGTCTAGTAGCTCTGGGGGATTACCTGGTGTAAATGCAAGTTCTAGTTCGTCTTTTAAAGGTATTGGTTCCTCTAGTTCATCATTTGCTAAATTTGGTTCTTCTAGTAGCTCCGCTACTCGTATTGGTTCCTCTAGTAGCTCTGCATCTAAATTAGTTCGTTTAACAAGTCCATACACAACACCAGAAGTGTATATAGTTATGTTAGCATCATTAAACACAATAAGTGTAACAGAACTAGAGAATATAATAAATACTCAATTCCCAGTTGGTACACGTTTAGCAACACCAGAAGATGCAACAAATGATGCTAAGTCTGGTCGTTATATTAATAATTCAAATTCAAATGTTGGTATAGCAAAAAAAACAACTGGAGAATATGTAACAACATCTGGTACAAATTTAACAACAAATGACTTACTAAATAATAATTTAACATTAGTTACACAAACAACAGTAAAATCATCATCATTGATGTTTTTATTATTTTATGGGCGTAAACCAACTGATACTAGTGTAGTAAATTCATTTACAGGTCTTGGAGGAGATGTATTTCAACAGCGCAGTAATTCTGAATACACAATTACAATAAATAATTCGCAACAGCGTATAATTTTACCACCAAATATGCTTACAAACAATCCAATTCCAAATGACCAATATTATAGTTTAAATGATAGACCAATAACAGTGGCATCATCAAGTTCATCTGCTGCTCGTATTGGCTCATCAAGTAGCTCCGCACCTCGTATTGGTTCCTCAAGTAGCTCTGCAGCTCGTATTGGCTCATCAAGTAGCTCCGCAGCTCGTATTGGTTCCTCAAGTAGCTCTGCAGCTCGTATTGGCTCATCAAGTAGCTCTGCAGCTCGTATTGGCTCATCAAGTAGCTCAAGTAGTACTACAGACATAAGTTATTATAT
>JACCEB010711981.1_pt1 | contig 12931 bp, 5 predicted proteins | sample 7454761 | NCBI WGS metagenome assembly JACCEB01 (sample SAMN15323454, study PRJNA562643) | freshwater metagenome | isolation source: river surface water | place: USA:Blue River Watershed | collected 2017-08-18 | reverse complement strand
TAAATTTTTATTATATATTATTGATAATAATCCACTTTTTGTTTCTCAAATTTGTAGTAATCCAAATATATTACTCTTTTTAAGTAATAATAATAAAATGGTTCAATATTTATTAGATAATCCATCAAATATTTCAATTTTTACATCAAACCCAAATATATTAAATGTTCAATATAATTTAATAAATATAATATTGAGTACAGTTCTTGAAAATTATTTAGATTCAAACACTATTACATTATTAACAACGCCTAATAATCGTATATTAAATTTAATAAATTGTCAATATAATAATAATATTGTATTACCAGCAAATCGTGGGTCATTATCTCCAACTGTTCCTCAAAAAGATTATTATAATGTAAATCTTTATTATGATAATATTATGAAAAATCCAAATTTAGCAAAATTAATAAATTATGCATTAAATGAATATACACTTTATAATAATAATTTACTTTATTCTATGAGTGATTACCCAAATATTATTAATCAAATTATTTATAAAAATCCAAATGTAATGAATTTCTTAATACATAATGAAGCAATATTACAATATTTATATACTCCAGTTAATGTAACATTTAGTACTAAAACACCATTATATAGATTTTTAACAATGCCAATTATAACAAATCCAGAAAAAGATATTTCATTATATATATCAAATAATACTAATTATATTGATTTCAAATTGTTATTAAATAGCACAATTTATATTCCAACAGAATTAGCATATTTAAATAGTCAAACAGTAGTTAGTGCAAATCCAGCATTTTATGAATTTATAAATCAAAATTATAATAATGGTATTTATATATTAAATCTTTTTAATTTTACAAATAAAATTATTTCAATTTTTATTGAAAATTCAAACTCATTATTTTATAATAGTGTTTATGAAAATCCAAATATTATTAACTTTTTAGTTTATTATCCTGATTTAACTAATTACTTAAATAATTACCCAAATAGCATTCCTATTTTTATTAATATACCAAATATTTCAAATGTTATGCTTAATTTATATAATACATTACTAAATTATTCATCATCATCTTTATTATCTTCATATTTTACAACTTATTTAGGTGATAATTCTAATATTATTTCATATGAATTAAATCATTTATTACAAAATTATCCAGAATTATATGTATTATTTTATGCTAATAATAGTTATAATAATGTAATTTATAATTCATTTATTAATACTATTTTATTTACAAATAATTATACTAATTTAAGTTATACTTATCCATATATTATTGATATATCACTTAAAAATATTCAATTAATACCTTATTTATCAAATAATTCTTATGGCGATGATTCATTAATATTATATTTACAAGAAAATCCAAATATACAAATTTATGAAATTGAAAAATTAGTAAATCATATTTCTTATGTATCAAATATAAATCGTTTAATTACACAAAATTATAATTATGATATTTATAAAAAAGTATTTTATTATAATACAATATATGGTTCCATTTCTAAATTTATTACTGATGTTGGTTGTTATAATCCATTATTAACAAACATGAATATATTATTATTTATATATAATAATCCACGATTATTAGAGTTTTATTATAATGATGGTCAAGTTGATATATTAGGAACCAATTCACGTTTTAATAATTTATTTAATCAATGTGTATCACCAACAACAAATATTACAAATGTTTTTAAAAATGATATGATATTAAAATATTATTTAAATTCAGATTTAGTAAATGGTGGTTTAAGTAGTGGAATACCAATAAATCCAAATAATATAAATTTAATTCCATTATTAAACTCTAATCCAACATTAAATGCATTAGTTTCTCAAAATTATATTTTTAATTTATACTTTATTGAATTAAATAATGATTCAACATTAGTTAATTTAATATATAGTCATCCAGCACTATTACCAATAATTTATGCAAATCCAAATATAATTAACTTTTTATATAATAATCCAGCATTAACTATTTATTTATATAATGCTAAAGTATGTAATCGCGATTATGTTGATTTAATTACAACTAATCCAAATATAACAAATATTTATACAAACTTATTTACTACTTATGAAGCTACTTCATTACAATCATTTTTAAATTATGATTATATTATTCCATCATTAAAAGTTAAACTTTTTATAAATAATAATTCAACTATTAATTCACTTGTTAATCAACAATATAATGCAAATATATATTATAATTCTATCAATAATGTCCAAAGTATGATTTCATTAATAGTTAATAATCCAAATATAATTAATTATATTAAATTAAATCCAAATATAATAAACTTTATGGCACAAAATCCTAAATTTGTAGATTTTTACAAATTCTTTTATGGTGAAAATATTTCTAATTTAATCTTCTTATATCAACTTACAAATAATATACTTATTAATAGTGATGCTTCATATGGTATTATTGATGTTTCAACTATTCAATCAGCAGCAAATCCAATTATTGATTTATATAAATTTTATTATACAAAATTACCACAATATTTAAATAATAATCCAAATAATTTGGCTTCAACAAATGGATATGGTAGTAATCTAGCTTTAAATAATTTGTTAAAAAATAATAGACCATTAGAAACATTAGTAAATCAAAATTACAATTATAATATTTATAAATTATTTTTATTATTTAATAGTTTATTAGTTAATACATTTACAAAATATCCAGAATTATTATTTTATTTTGTTTATAAAAATACAAATATGTTAAATTTCCTCTTTTTTAATAATGCATTACTTAATGCACTTATTAATAATCCTTCATATGTTTCATATTTTATTACACTTACTTTTTGCCAAAATCCAATAGCTAATCTTTATGATATTATTTATCAATATGATATTAGTAATAATAATCTAATTAAATTATCTACATATTTTGAAAAAGTAATGTATTTAGATTTAATTGGTAATATTGGTCCAGACTCTATTTTAATTGATACTTCTTCCGGTTATCCTTAATTTTATTTTTTATTTTTTATTTTTTATTTTTTATTTAATAACTTTTTAACAAAATATTTTTTGTTAAAAATATAATTGATTTTTTATTTTTATTTTTTAATATAAATATTTTTAAGATATTATAATTTGATTATAATTTGATTATAATTTAGTTATAATTATTATAATTCTTTCTTTATTCATAATAGTAATATAATTTAATATTTTACTATATTTTTATTAAAAATGTATGTATATCAATTTTATAAAACATTAGAAAATATTGTTAATCAAGGCTATAATTATGATATTTATAAAAATGAATTTGCTTCATCAAAATTATTAAATACTTTTATTGGTACATTTGCAAATAGTACTAATGAAGAAGGATTATCTTTTTTAGAAATTATTTATAAAAACCCAAATATTATTAACTTTTTTTATTATAACCCTAATTTAATGCAATTTTTCATTGAAAATCCATCTTATTTTTGTGATTTTATTAATATAACTGAAATACAAAATCCCATTATTGATATTTATCAATATATATATAATTCTGGTTCCAATTTAGTTGATTACTTAAATCCAAATCCAACACCTGTAAATGACTTTTCATGCATTGGTTTAGATTTTAAATTAGATTCTCTATTAAGTCAAAATTCTATTTTACAAACTTTAATTAACCAAAATTATAATAATAATATTTATTATTTATCACTTTATAATAACGAAAATTTAATAACATTATTATACAATAATGAATATTTTGATAAATTATCTTCTATTATTCAAAGCAATCCAAATATATTAAATTTCTTTTCTCAAAATAATCGTCTTCTTCTCGCATTATTAGAAACACCATCATTAATTGATGATTTAATACTTATACCTAATATTGGCGACCCTAAATACGATTTATATATATTATTTTATCAAAATGAAGAGTTTAAAGATTATATTGATTATTTACCTTCTTTTAATCCTTTAGAGTTATGTAACATTTTTATTACACCAACCCAATGCGGTAATGCAAATGTTATTATTGATTTATTAGCTGGAAATGTGAATGGAAATTTATTTATTGAGCATATAGCATTTGGTAATTTAAATATTCTTGGAAATATTAGTGGAAATGTGTTGGCAAATATTGTAGAATTTAAAGATATTTCTGTAAGTAATGATAATTTTACAAATAGTAGTAATCCATCAACAATAACAAATCCATTAGCAACTTTACAAAGTATTAATAGTCAAATTAATCAAGGTGTTTATTTAAATTTATATAGTAAAAATATTTATAGTAGTACTACTGATGGAGTATGTGGTAAAAATAGTAGCATTAAAATACGTAGTACAGCTCCTTTTAAACAATACATTTCTGGTGTCCGCAAAATATACGTAAGAACTTTAAATTTATTAATTCCCGATTTATTTCGTTTACCTTGGTCTGATATATCTACTAATTCTTCCGTTTCACGAGATAACCCTTTTTATGAAGGTACTAATAGTGTTATTCCATACTTTTATTATAAAAATAGTAAACCATCCGGTTTTGAAAATGGTGTTTACAATAAACAATGTTTATTAAATGATCTTAATATTAAATCATTATTATATTTTGGATTTACCGGAATTACATCTAAAGTTTTAGAATTATATCCATTTTTTGATGTAAATGTTACATATGCTAATCCAACATATGTAGCAACAAATAGTAAAATTATTATTGATAATGTAATGAGTCCATTTCATTTAATTAATTTTATGACTCAAAATATTGTTCAATTAAATATTCCAATACAAGAAAATAATAATTCATATAAATTTGATTCATTTGTTTCATACTTTTATAAAAGATATCCACCATATTCACTTTTTTATCAACTTATTTTATTATTACAACGTATGAATTTATCATATTTCAATAAAAGTAGTGGAAAAACAAATTGCGATTATAATGTATCATGGGATTTTACCATTTCCGGTTATTATGATACTGAAGAAATTCAAAGCAATTATCAAAAACCAACTTTAAAACAAAGTGAAATGGTTGATATTTATTTATTATATGAACGAATTAAAGGCACTCAATCATTAAATTATAAATTAAATCTTAATTCTGTACAACTTTTTTATAGCGCTTACACACCAGATAGTTATATGGACTTTTTACATATATTAACACTAACACGACAAGTATTAAGAGATGTTTATTTAGAATTTAGATATATTTCGGAAAAGAAAACTCGATACATACAACCTTATATGTATCCAGCACAATTTGAAGAGTGTAAAGCTATTATAAATCGCTTTTTAAAAAATAAAATGAATATGGCTATTAAACATTAAATAAAAAATATAAATATTTATAAATTTGATTATCTAATAGAAGATAATGATCTAATCATATTTGATGGAATAAAATTATTATAAAATGTTTTTATATTATTTAATGATGGAGTTACTATATTAAATAAGTTTCTTCTTAAAACATTTGAATATGTTATTTGTTCAAAATATTTCTTATACTCACTTGGTAAATCTATTTCTGAAAAATAAGAAACACTATAACGATTACGAATATAATTATCTAACAAATATATATTACGAGACCATTTTTTAATATTTATAATATTATTTTTTTTTTTATTATGACTTTTAATAATATCATATATATTATTTTTTTTACTATTTATTAATGATAAAATAGCTTCTTTTATCTTTTCTTTTTTATCATTTTTAAATTTAGATTCATTTAAAATAATATAAATACTTCTTTCAATATTATTATAAATATAATTATAATCATATATTTTATATAAAGTATTATATATAATTTTACAATTATTATTTAAAGTTTGTTCTTCATTCATTAAATCCATTATTTGCATAAGTAAAGTAAATAAATCTGTTGAACGTGCTATATTATCTGGTTTATTACTATTTATTTTTAAATATAAAATATTATTTGGTTCAATACAAATATATTTTCTTTCATTATTTATTTTTAATTCAGCTGCTGCTACACCAAAATTAATAAAATATGGATTTAAACTGTCATCTATTAATATATTTTCTAATGTAAAATTATTATGTACTAAACCAAATTTAACTTGGAAATAATTTAAAAGTTCACATATTTTTTTAAGTATTGTAAAAAAATTTGTTACAAAATTTGAATCATCTTTATGTGTATCAATATAAGTACGAAATGGTTTTGCACTCATTTTTCTCTTATATAATCTATATTTTGGGTCTGAATATTTTAATATTCTTAATGCTTGGTCTTTACTTAATTTATAATTAATAGTACCATGATTATTTTCAATTAAATAAACTAAATGCGTTAAATAATATGGTTTAGGAATAGCTTTTCTATGTTTAGAATCACTATATTTATAAAGATTATGTAATATTAATGTTTCTAAATAAATATTAGCTCTATTTATATATGTACGTTCTGTTGGGTTACCTATATTATTTAATAATTTTGAAGTATTGTATGTTGTAATATTTATATTTGGTAAAACATTAGTTGTTCCATATAAACCAACTTCACTTACTTGAGGACGATTTGCATTACGACTATTTTGTATATTAACATTAACTGATTTATCTAATTCAACTCCTAAATTGTATTTTAACCTATTTATAGTATTACGTACTGTATTATTATTTGTAGATGGATTTTCATAATTATATTTTATTGAATTACATAATCTTTCAAATGCATTAATAAAATGAGTATCATCAAATATTAAATCACTTGAACTTGAAATATTTTTATAACTACTAAATTTACTTTTAGTACTACTATTTCTTGAAATTTCATTATGAGTATGAGTTGAAGCAATATTGTTTAAAGATTTATTAGTAATTAAATTATTTGTAGGACGAAGAGCTGTTCTTATAAAACGTTTAACACTATACATTTTTATTATTCTATTTTATTTAAATATATTAATTTTTTAACAAATAAAGTAAATAAAAATAAAAGTTAAATAAAAATAAAAGTTAAATAAAAATAAAAGTTAAATAAAAGTAAATAAAGTATATATAAAAAGTAGAAGTATTTTTATATATAAAATAAATTATATAAAAAAATGGCTGATATAAATGATTTGTTATATACAAATAAATTTGTAAGTAGCGAAACTTTAGATGAAAGTCGTGAAAGTCGTAATTATTCATCGTTTCAAGATTATATGAATAGAAGTGATAGTACTAAACCAACACAACGTTATTTAAATAATAATATTTATGAAAATGATGCAATTAATATTCAACAAACATTATCACAAAAATGGCCACAAATGTTAAATAAAAATCCATATCCAACTTTTGATAATTTTACAAATGATATAGTAAGAGATACTTTTCAAAAATCAATATTAACAAATATTAGTGTAAATAGCAAAGACCGTGATTTAGCAAAATATATTTATTCAAACGATTTTTATATTCCTTTTTCAAAACAATTTACAAATATTGATAAACTTGTTATTAAAGATATTATTTTCCCAAATAATTATCCACCCATTAATAATACAAATAATATATTAGCATGGCAATATGCTTCTAAAAATGATTTACTTTCATATAATATTGACCAATCTATTATTCCTCAACCAAATATTATTAATAATATTGAAATTCAAACTATTTTTTATAGCGAATTAACTTCAACAAAAATTATTGATGAAAATAGTTATACAATCTATTCGGTTTCTAATATTGAAAATTCTCAAAATCTTGTATATCAAACAAATATATCAACTGGTTATTATAATACAGAAGATTTAGAAACTGAATTTAATAAAATAACAAATAAAAGTGTTCACGGAGCAACTTATTTAAATTTAAAAACACTTGAATTAACAAATATTACACCACTTAATAATAATAATATTAATACGCTTTTTATTCCAACTCGTAATATCCCTTGGAAATATCAATATGAAGAACCTTACTACACTACACAAATTAATGTAAATAGTACTCATAATTTTACTTTAAATATTGATACAACTACACAAGAAGTTAAAGTTGTTAATCGTATGGAAAAATTACCAATTATTGCAATTCAAACTTTTGGCTCATTAGAAAGTGATTACGAAACTACTGATATTTTTTATCAATATTCATTAAATAAAAATAAAGGAAACCAAAATTATATTGATAATAGTTATATTTATATAACATTACCTTATCAAAAAGAAATAACATCATTTTATTATGAAGAATCTGAATCATCTAATTTTATAAATCCATTTCCATTAGTAATTACTGGATTAGAAGATTTAATTGGAAATATTGATTCAAATTATTTAAATTTTACAACTTTCTTTGATTTATCTATTTATTTACAAAATGGTTATATTGAAGTTGATTTAGATAGTGTTTGTACTTATAAATATTGGGATACTATTGAAATAGTAAATAGTAGTGGTAAAATTGTTGATAAATATGTACGTTTAGCATTTAAATTAAGTAGTGGTACATTAAATAGTTATAATTATAATCCATATGGTAATTTAATATTACCAAATAGTAGTAATACTTATATTTATAAATCATCATTAGAAAAATATTTACAAAGTAAAGAAATATATAATTTTACATATGTAGAACATAAAGAATTATTTATTGGACGAGCATTATTATTTAGATGGATTTTTGATATTGATGAAAATCAATTTGTTGATTATGAAGTTGAAACTGATTATGAAAAACGACGTTCAATATTAAAATTACTTGGATGGGCTGTTCCAAATAAAAGTTATAATTTAACTGGAATATCAAACTTTCCAATATATCGTTTTATTCATAGTAATGTTCAAAATAAAGTATATCAAGAACAAATTGAACAAAATGTTACAAATAATATTTTTACAAATAATTATCCACAACGCCGTCTTAATTTACAATTATATAATAATAAATTTTATTTTAAATCATATGATTATATTTTTTTAAAAATTTCTCCAGATATTTCTAAAAATGCAATTGAAAATGCCCTTATTCAAGCACAAGATAATACGAAATTAAATTTAAACTCTATTTATATTCAACCTGAAAATATTACAACTGGTATTGGAGAAAATGAATTAGATTCATCTAATCCTATTTTTGCTACACCATCTCAATATGTAAAAGATAGAAAAGAATTATTTGCTAAAATATTAGTTTCATCATTACCTTGTCAAGTAACACCTGAACTTTCTTTAAAAGATGAAATTGTTACATTATATGATAAACCACTTGAAAATGTATCAGGTATTTATATTGAAGTATTAACAGAAGATTCGAAAAAAATTAATTTAGGAACCGATTTTAGTTTTACTTTTCAAATATATGAAACAAAAGGAGTTATTAAAGGAACAGGTATTGATACAAAACGTAACGAAGTATTTACATCAGGTGCTAAGTAGCACCTGAAAAAATAAATAAAAATATTTATAAAAAATAATTTATTAAATAATTATTTAATAAATTTATATAAAAAAAGAATATAAAGGAAATATGATAAAAATATTTATAACATAATTATAAAATGAGCGATATTAATGAAGTTATTAATGAAGTTATTCATGATGGAATTCTTATTAAAAATAACATGAATAAAGAAATAAAAAATAGTATTAATGAAACAGTAGAAAATAATACAAATAATACAAATAATACAAATAATACAAATGAAACATTAGAAAACAATACTAATCAAATAGTAAAAAACAATACTAATGAAATAGTAGAAAATAGTATTAATGAAACAGTAGAAAACAATACTAATGAAACAGTAGAAAACAATACTAATGAAACAGTAGAAAATAGTATTAATGAAAAAGTTGAGATTATAAGTATTGAAGAAGAAAATGAAGATGATGAAAATAAAGATGAAGAAGAAGATGAAGAAGAAAATAATATTCAAGAAATGGATAAAATGTTTGATTTTTTAAAAATGATGGAACAACGAAAAAAAGAAAAAGAAGAAGCTGAAGCTGGTTTTAAATCATTTATTCAACATATGTTAATGAAAAAACTTGCTAAAAAAATGAATAATGAATGTGATTGTGAAGAAGATAAAAATAATAGTGAAAATGATGAGAGTGATAGTGATGATGAAGATACTTCATTTATTAAAAAAAGTATTTCAGGAAATACATCAAATATTGTTTTTAATTTAAATAGTTTAGTAACACCTTTTTTATTAGTAACTGTTGCAAATATTCTTATGTTTATTTATAACCATAATTGTGCTCATTTTTATTATACAAATTTGGATAGCAATAAACGTTTTGATATAGTATATTCACTTTTTCAATATTTTAGAGATAATTTTATTTTTTCAATGTTTGAAAAAATATGTTATGTTTTTATTTTCCTTTACATTTTAAATAATGTATTAACTATTGTTCTTTCTCATATATTACCTAAAGATTCTGGAAAAAATAAAGGCACTTCAATTGGTGGTTTAGGTGGAATTAGTGAATTATTTGGTCATAAAAGTCAAAAATACAAAATTGAAGAAAAAGGTAGCACTGGTGTTACTTTTAATGATGTTGCTGGTTGTCATATTGCTAAAAAAGAGTTATTAGAACTTATTGATTTCCTTCAAAATCGTGAAAAATATACTAAACTTGGTGCTCAACTTCCTAAAGGTGCTTTATTATATGGTCCTAGTGGAACCGGTAAAACAATGATTGCAAAAGCACTTGCTCACGAAGTATCTTACAATTACATTTATGTTCAAGGTTCAGATTTTAAGAAACCACTTGTTGGTCTTGGTCCTCAAAGTGTTAAAGATTTATTCGAAACTGCTCGGAAAAATGCTCCTTGTATCATTTTTGTTGATGAAATTGATAGTATTGCCAAAAAACGTGGTTCTGACGCTCACGGTAGTAGTGCAAGTCATAGTGAAGAAGATGCTGTGTTAAATACTTTTTTAGCTGAACTTGATGGATTTAAAGATCGCGGTGATGTATTTGTAATGGGTGCAACAAACAGACTTAGTGTTATTGATGAAGCTCTTCTTCGTCCAAAACGTTTTGACCGTATTATTCATTTTAAACTTCCAAATATTGATGAACGATATGAAATTGTTTCATCTTATTTCAATAAAATGAAAGTAAATGAAATGCTTTGTACTGAAGAATATAGGAAATTACTTGCTAAAAAGAGTTATGGATTTAGCGGTGCTCAAATTTTTAATATGTGTAATGAAGCTTGTATTTTAGCTGGTAAAGAAAATGGTACTGAAGTACTTGAAAAACATGTTAATGAAGCTCTTGATTACATTCATCTTGGTAAAACAGAAGAACATGTTAAAGCAAATCTTAGTGATGAAGAAAAGAAACGTACTGCTTATCACGAAACTGGACACGCAGTTGTTGCTATTATGCGTTCTGAACTTGAAAACCCTACACAAATTTCTATTGTACCTCACAATAAAGGAAGTCTTGGTGTTACTCTTACTCCCATTAATGAACATAAATATTCTAAAACACGAGAAGATTATATTGCACGACTTTGTATGCTTCTTGGTGGACGAATGGCTGAAGAAATATTTATTGGAAATGTTTCAGGTGGTGCTAAAGATGATTTAAATAAATTTAATGCATTAGTAGATGACTATTTTAATAGTGGTATTGAAGATATTTATCTTACAGATGATAATAATTATAGAGATTCTAAAGTAAAAGTTTCTGAAAAATATTTACTTGATTTAGAAGAAAAGAAACGTGCATTTATTGATAATGTTTATAAAATTACTAAAGAATTATTAAATGAACATAGTACTACAGTACATTTTATTGCAAAAGAACTTCTTGAAAAAGAAGATATGTATGAAGATGATATTTCAAAATATTTAATTCAAAAAAAATAAAAAATAAATTAAAAATATAAATAAATTAAAAATATAAATAAATTTTAATCTAATTTTATAATATAGAAATCTAAATTATAAAATATTAAAAATGAAAGTTTCATTTAAAAGTTTTAAAAAATTTGTATGGGATTATAAATATATTATTGCATTATTACTTGTACTTATATTTATTTATCGTTATTTAAATATTCGTATTATTGAAAATTTAGAAAATAGTGTATCTAAAGATAAAAAAGAATTTGTTTTAAGTATTGAAAACACATGTGGTTTTGATTTTAATGTTGAAGTTTATAGAATTAATTATACTTCTACAACTGATTCAAAAACTAAAAAAACCATTGAAAGCAATAGTATAGATTTAAATCAGAATAAAGATCTTCTTGTATCTAAAACATTAGTACCTTCTAGTGGTACAAAAAGTATAATTGTACCTAGTGAAAATACTACATTTCCTAATGGTGCAATTGCCAAGAAATATTTAGATGGTGGTAATTTAGGATTTGCTGTAAAAGTAAGTACAACAGACGGAAGTGAAAAAAAAATATCTTATAAAATGCGATATTGTACCAAAGAAACTAAAGGTCTTGCTAAAGGTAAATGTAACGAAACTAATCCTGAACTTGGCAAATTTAAAGAATTAACTGATTATAATTTTAAAGATTCAAGAGATAGTGCTGATATTACAATTACTTATGATAAAAATGCTAAATTTTATGAAATTAAACCATCATCAGATAAATCACAAGCTATGAAATCATATTCAGTTGGTTTTATTTATTTACCATCAAAAACTAAAGCATAAATGATAAAAATGTATTATATAAAATGTATTATATAAAATGTATTATATAAAATGTATTGTATAAAATGTATTATATAAAATGTATTGTATAAAATATATTATATAAAATATATTGTATAAAATGTATTGTATAAAAATTATAATATAAAATTTTATATTATAAATGGTCTAAAAATTAATTATTATTTAAGTATTTAATCTAATATATCTTTTATTCTTTTTTTTATTTTTTAGTAATAACTCGCTTCTTAACAAC